>Ga0187893_10001585_pt1 | contig 54070 bp, 38 predicted proteins | sample MA1701074metaG_FD_139574 | JGI IMG/M metagenome (GOLD analysis project Ga0187893, IMG submission 139574) | White microbial mat communities from a basaltic lava cave in the Kipuka Kanohina Cave System on the Island of Hawaii, USA - MA170107-4 metaG ... | reverse complement strand
GCCAGCTCGTCATCACGGACCCCATCCGGATGTTGAACGTTCAGTTTTCCGGCGAAGGACCCCCCGACGCCGGCGACGGCGGCCTCGTGGGTTGCCGGTGAGAAGCGAGAGGTGAGCCCATGAAGCGATCGACGTTCCTGTTCCTCGTCGGCCTCTCGGCCGCTGGTGTTGCGGATACTCTTCTGGGGGGAAATCCCCGCTTCAGGCGAGGGGATGCAAACGACGACGGATCGCTCGACTTGACCGACGCGACCTACACTCTCGGTTACCTGTTCCTGGGCAAGCCAAAGTCCCTCGGCTGCCTCGACGCCGCCGACTCGAACGACGACGGGACGCTCGACATCAGCGACGCCGTGCGATCGCTGGGGTTCCTGTTCCTCGGAGATCCGCCTCCGCCGCCTCCTTTCGGGGAGTGTGAGTTCGATCCTACGCCCGATCGGCTTCGCTGTGCGGCCTTCGCCGGTTGTGAGCTGACGCCCCCGAATGGGGGATTGGTGTTCGCCGAGCCGGTCACCTACGGTACAGGTGAGGGGCCAGTTTGCACGGTCCTTGGCGACCTCAATGCCGACGGTGCCCTCGACGTTGCGGTCGCGAACTACCGCACCGACGACGTTTCAGTTCTGCTAGGCGTCGGGGATGGGACCTTTGGAGAAGCCGCGAGATACGGTGTGGGCGATGGCCCGCGATCCATCGCAATCGGCGATATCAACGCAGACGGTGCGCTCGATGTTGCGGTTGCTAACTACCTCAGCAATGACCTGACGATCCTCCTGGGTGCCGGAGACGGATCCTTTGGACCAGCCGCCAGCCGCGGTGTGGGCAGGAGTCCGAGTTCCTTGGTCCTCGGCGATTTCGATGTGGACGGCGCGCTGGATCTTGCCGTGGCCGACGGCTACGGCGACCGCTATTCGCGGATCTTTATCCTCCTGGGCACCGGGGATGGTACCTTTCGCGATACCGTCGGTTACAACGCAGGACATCTTTCCATTGCAATGGCGGTTGACGATCTCGACGGTGACGGTGCGGAGGATCTTGCCGTTGCGAACGGCGGTGGTGGGCTTTCGATCCTGCTGGGCGCCGGAGATGGGACGTTCAGTAAAGCCGTCATGTACGCTTCGGGCCGCAGCATCCGCTCCGTGGCGATTGGCGACCTGAATGGGGATGGCGCGCTCGACATTGCTGCAGCATCTGACAGCGGCGAGGTCTCGATTCTCATTGCTGCGGGGAATGGAACCTTCGGCGAACCGTTCGGTTGCCGCGTGGGGGAGAATTTGCAATCGGCCGCCATTGGCGACATAGACGGCGACGGCGCGCTCGATTTGGCAATATCCGACGATGACGATGTGGACGAAGCCGTCTCGATTCTGCTGGGTGCTGGAGATGGGACCTTCAGGGAACCTGTCACTTTCGGTGTGGGCAGTAGCACGGGATCCGTCGTGCTGGGGGATCTCGACGGTGACGGCGCGCTCGACCTTGTGGTCTTGAAATACTACAGGAACGACGTCTCGATCCTGCTTGCCCGATAGTTAAGCTGTGCGGATGTGCGGCCGGCCGAAGCCGAAATGGCCTCCGGCGCGCCTACCCCTCCTTCACCGCCGCCGCGATGCTCGCCAGCGTCTTCTTCGCGTCGCCGAACACCATCATCGTCTGCGGCAGCGTGAAGAGCTCGTTCTCGATGCCCGCGAAGCCCGGGTTCATGCTGCGCTTGAGGACGATCACGGCCTTCGACTGATCGGCGTTCAGGATCGGCATGCCGTAGATCGGGCTCTGGGGGGTGTTCTTGGCCGCCGGGTTCACGACGTCGTTGGCCCCGACGACGATGGCGACGTCCGTGCGCGGAAACTCGTCGTTGATCGCCTCCAGCTCGAAGAGCTGGTCGTAGGGGACGTTCGCCTCGGCGAGGAGGACGTTCATGTGGCCGGGCATGCGGCCCGCCACGGGGTGGATGGCGTACTTGACCGACGCGCCCCGCCCGATCAGGAGATCGGCCAGCTCGCGCGCCGCGTGCTGGGCCTGCGATACGGCGAGGCCGTAGCCGGGCACGATGATGACCGAGCCTGCGAACTTGAGCAGCTCCGCCGCCTCCTCGACGCTCCCCTCCCGGACCGGCGCGCCAGACGAGCTGCCGCCCTTGGCGGCGGCCGCGTCGCTCCCGAACGCTCCGAAGAGCACGTTCCGGAACGAGCGGTTCATCGCCTTCGACATGACGATCGCGAGGAGGAATCCCGATCCGCCGTCGAGGGCGCCGCAGATGATGAGGACGTTGTTGTCGAGCGCGAACCCCGACGCGGAGGCCGCGAGCCCCGCATAGGAGTTGAGGAGGCAGATGACGACGGGCATGTCGGCGCCGCCGATCGGGACGACGAGGCTCACCCCGAGGAGGAACCCGAGGGACACGAGCGAATAGAAGAGCGCCGTGAGGTCCGGGCGCGCGACGAGCGCGACGACCATCGCCGCCGCGGTCCCCATCAAGACGAAATTGCAGACGTTCTGGCCTCGGAAGGTCTGCGGCTTCCCGGGCAGGATCCCCTGGAGCTTCCCGAACGCCACGAGGCTGCCCGTGAACGTGATCGCGCCGAGGATGACCTCGAAGCCGATCGCCCCCATGGCGAAGCGGGTGATGGCCCCGCCGAGGACCTGGTGGCGGTAGTACTCGGCGATACCGACGAGGGCCACCGCGAGGCCGCCGAAGGAGTGCGAGAGCGCGATCCGCTCCGGCATCTTCGTCATCGGGATCCAGCGGCCCATCGGGTAGCCGATGGCGGCGCCGATGACGAGCCCGACGGCGATCCAGCCGTAGCTCACGATCTCGTGGTGAAAGAGGGTGCCTGCGACCGCGATGAGCATGCCGACGGCGGCCATGGTCGTGCCCCTCCGGGCCGTGTCGGGATGGCCGAGGGCCCGGAGGCCCAGGATGAAGAGAAGGCTCGAGATCAGATACGCGAGATGGAGGGAGACGTCGCTCCCCCCGCCTCCGGAGGCGGCTAGGACCGCCGTCACGGCTTCACTCCGGGCGCTCCGCCGGTGGACTCGCCGGATTTCGCCGCTCTGGGCTTCTTGTGGAACATCTTGAGCATCCGGTCGGTGATGATGAACCCGCCCACGACGTTGATCGTGGCCGCGGCCACGGCGACGACGCCGAAGACCTTGGCGACCGGGCCGTAGTCGCCGCCCGCGATGACGAGGGAGGCCACGAGCGAGATGCCGGAGATGGCGTTCGTGAATGCCATGAGCGGCGTGTGGAGCAGCGCCGGCACCTTGGCGATCACCTGATAGCCGGCGAAGGCGGCCAGCATGAAGACGTACAGGCCGAAGATCAGTTTTTCCATGTCACCTTACGCTCTCACTTCGGGGCGGCCGCGTAAGCCGCTTCCTTGACTCGTGGGTGGACGATCTCCCCGTCGCGGGTGATGACGCAGCCGCGAGCGATCTCCTCGTTCAGGTCGACCTTCCAGGCGCCGGCCGCCGTGAGATGGAGGAGGAGCTTCTCCACGTTCCGCGAGAAGACCATGCTCGCGTGCGCCGAGAGCTGGCTCGGGGCGCTCGCGGGCCCGACGATCGTGACGCCGCCCTTCAGGACGTCCTTTCCGGCCTCGGTCCCCGCGACGTTGCCTCCCTGCTCGGCCGCGAGGTCGATGATGACCGAGCCGGGCCTCATCGACTTGACGTGCTCCTCGGTGACGAGGATCGGAGCCCGCTTGCCCGGGATCAGCGCCGTCGTGATGACGACGTCGGCCTTCGAGATGGCCCCCGCGATCAGCTCCGCCTGCTTCTTCTTGAACTCCTCGGACTGCTCGGCCGCGTAGCCGCCCTGGCCGGCCTTCACCTCGACGCCCTGGACCTGGAGGAAGCGCCCGCCGAGGCTCTCCACCTGCTCTTTCGTCTCCGGACGGACGTCGGTGGCCTCGACGACGGCGCCGAGCCGCTTCGCGGTGCCGATGGCCTGGAGGCCGGCCACGCCGGCCCCCATGATGAGCACGCGGGCGGGCGTGATCGTCCCCGCGGGAGTCATGAGGAGAGGGAAGAACCGGGGGAGCCGCGCCGCGGCCGCCACGACGGCCCAGTATCCGGCGATGCTGGCCTGCGAGCTGAGGACGTCCATGCTCTGCGCGAGCGTCGTGCGGGGGATCATGTCGAGGGCGATGGCCAACACCTTTCGCTCCGCGAGCTTCCGGACGAGGTCCAAGCGCACGAGGGGATACAGCAGTGAGACCAGCGCCGATCCTTCCCTCATCCGCGGGATGTCGGAGTCATCGGGAGCGTTCACGGTGACGATCGCATCGCAGCTCCCGGCCAGGCCGGCGAAATCAGCGACGACCGAAGCGCCCACCGACTGGTACTCCGCATCCGAATGGAAAGCGCCCGCGCCGGCGCCGGCCTCGACGGCGAGCTCGAACCCCTTCGCGGCGAGTTTCTTTACCGTTTCGGGCGCGACGGCGACGCGGCGTTCTCCAGGCGCCCTCTCGCGGGCTATGCCGATTCTCATCTCGATCGCTGGACCGGCATCCCGTCAGGAATCATCCTCGGCCCGTCCCAGCGCCTTCTTCTGCATCGCATCGAAGTAGGCGTCGGCTTCCTTGACGCTCGCGAACACCGACTCCGCGGGCAAGGCCTGCGCGATCTCCAGCACCTTCTTGATCTGGGGCTGGAGGCCGGCCATGTGGAACATGGCCTTCCTCTGGCGGAGCGCCTTCACCGTCTTGAAGAGGACCCGGATCCCCATGCTGCTGATGTAGGACAGCTTCGACATCTCGAAGCGGACCGCGCGGACGCTCTTGGCGAGGACCTCATCGAGCCGCTTTTCGAGCGTCACCGACGTGTCCGTGTCGAGGCGGCCGTCGAGCGCCACCTGGACGAGGCCGGGTTTCGGTTCAGCGATATCGATCTGGAGAGGCATGAAGGGTTCCTGTCTCAACTCTTGGGTTTACGCTCGAACCACAAAGTCAGCACATTATGTCCGCCGACCCGCTCGTAGGAAAGCCGCTCGGCTAGCTTCCTCAAGAGGTGGATGCCGAGCCCGCCGATGGGACGGTCCTCGATCGCGGCATCGAGGTCGGGTGGGGGTGCCCGCAGCGGATCGAACTCGTGGCCGTCGTCCCTGACCCGCAGGACGAGGGCTCCGGGGGAGAGGATGGCCTCGGCGAGGATCTCGTGCTCGAGGTCGTCGTCGTAGCCATACTTGATGACATTGGTCGCGATCTCCTCGAACGCCAGGCCGGCCGAGTAGACCGTTTCGGGATCGACGCCGCCCTCCTGCAGGTACTTCTCCAGGGATTCCTGGGCCCGTGCGACGGCCGCGAGGTCGTTCGGCAGCGTGAACCGCCACGGTGGCCGCGTCCTGGACATGACGGCGCACAGTATACCGAGGTCCGCCCCCTGCGTCCTTGACAGCGGATTCGAGGCTCCTATATAAGCGCTCCCCGTGGTCCGACCGAAATCGCGCCAAGGTGGGCTTCATGCGAGCCATATATGACGTCTCGATCGCCCGCCCGTTCCTGAGGGTCTTGTCGATTGGGCTCAGCCTCGGCGCGGCGGCCTGCTCCTCCAAGGACTCCTCGCAGGCCGGCTCGTCGGCTCCTCCAGCTCCGAAGGCCGGCGTCGCGCAGCCACAGAAGCGCGATTTGACCGACTACGAGGAGTTCAACGGCTGGCTCGAAGCGAACCATACCGTGGAGGTCCGATCCCGCGTCCGCGGGCACATCCGCAAGGTGCACTTCACCGACGGGCAGATGGTGGAGAAGGGGCAGATCCTCTTCGAGCTGGATCCGAGGCCGTTCGTGACCGACATCGAGACGGCGAAGGACACGCTCAAGATCTACGAGGCGCAGAAGGTCGCGGCCGAGAAGGAACAGGCCCGCCTGAAGGAGCTGCTCGGGAAAGGCGGGGCGAGCGAACGGCAGGTGGAGAAGGCCGAAGCCGACGTCAAGTCCCTCGACGCGCGGATCTCGGCGAGCGGCAACGAGGTCAAGCGCCTCGAGCTGGACCTCGAGTATTCGAAGATCCGGGCGGACGTCGCCGGCCGGGTGAGCCAGGCCCGCCTGACCGAGGGCAACCTCGTCAACGCCGGCGGCAGCGATCCCCTCCTGACCACGATCGTCTCGGTCGATCCGATCCGCCTCTACTTCAACATCGACGAACGCTCCCTCCTGCGCTACGCGCGGAACGCCGGGGCCCAGGGGCGCAGCGCCACGCAGATCCTGAGCCAATTGAAGGACGAGAAATCCCCCTTCACGTTCTCCCGCGACGGGGAGAAGGAGTTCGTCCACCAGGGCACGATCGCCTTCGGCGACAACCGCATCGACCCGACGACGGGGACCCTGCAGATCTACGGGACCGTCGCCAACAAGGAAGGGAAGTACATCCCCGGGGCCCGCGTGAGGGTCCGGGTGCCCATCGGGAAGCCCTATCCGGCGGTCCTCATACCCGACACCGCCATCCTCGCCGACCAGGACCAACGGTACGTGCTCATCGCCGCCGAGGAAAAAGAAGCCGACGCCGGAGCCAAGACCGGACCCAAAACTACGGTCCGCCGGCGCAACGTACTCCTCGGCACGCTGGCCGATGATGGCATGCGGGCGATCCAGCCCGCGGACAAGCTCTCCGAGGGCGAGAAGACGGAAGGATGGTGGGTCCTCGTGGACAGCCTGCAGCGCGTCCGGGTCAACTACCCTGTCGAACCGCAGAAGCCGGGCGAAGCGGCGCCGGCGGGGAAGACCGGCGGGTGATCTCGCCGTTCTCGCTCCCCTGGGATCCGCCATGAAGCCACCCTCGGTCGACGCGAGCGCATAGCCGCCCCATGGTCTCGCACTTCTTCATAGACCGGCCGATCTTCGCCACCGTGCTGTCGATCGTATTCCTGATCGTCGGCGTCGTGGCGCTGGTCCAGCTTCCGATCGCCCAGTACCCGGACGTGACCCCTCCGACCGTCCAGGTCACCGCCACCTATCCCGGCGCCAACGCCAAGACCGTCGCAGACACCGTAGCGACGCCGATCGAGCAGGAGGTCAACGGCGTCGAGCGGATGCTCTACATGTCGTCGAAGTGCACGAACGACGGGCAGATGATGCTCGACGTCACGTTCGAGCTCGGAACGAACATGGACACGGCCCAGGTCCTGGTCCAGAACCGCGTGGCCGTGGCTGAAGCCAAGCTCCCCGAGGAGGTCAAGCGCATCGGCGTCACGACCAAGAAGAAATCGCCGAGCATCCTCCTCTGCGTGAACCTGGTCTCCTTGAAGAGGCCCGATGGGACCTACTTCTACGACCAGCTCTACCTCAGCAACTTCGCCACGATCAGCGTGAAGGACGACCTGGCCCGGATCTCGGGGGTCGGGGACGTCTCGTTCCTCGGACCCCGCGACTACAGCATGCGGGTCTGGCTCGAGCCGGACAAGCTGGCCGCCAAGCAGTTGACCGCCGTGGACGTCATCAACGCCGTCCGCGAGCAGAACCGCCAGGTCGCCGCCGGCCGCCTCGGCCAGCCCCCCGTTCCCGCGGAATCCCCGATCCGCTTCCAGCTCCCCATCAACACGAAGGGGAGGCTCACCTCGGAGGAGCAGTTCGAGGACATCGTCATCAAGACGAGCGACAAGGGGGCGATCGTCCGCCTGCGCGACATCGCTCGCGATCGCGTCCTCGGCAACGAGGGGAGAGTCCTCGAGAAGGGGGTGGAGCTGGGGGCGAAGAGCTACGACGTCTCGAGCTTCCTGGACGGCGAGCCTTCCGTGACCCTCGCCCTGTTCCAGCTCCCCGGCTCGAACGCGCTCGATACGGCCAAGGCCATCCGCGCGAAGATGGAGGAGTTGAAGGCCCGGTTCCCCGACGGAGTCGAGTACCGGATCCACTACGACACGACGATCTTCATCGAGGAGTCGGTGGCGAGCGTCATGCACACGCTCTTCGAGGCTTTCGTGCTCGTCTTCATCGTCGTCCTCGTCTTCCTGCAGAACTGGAAGGCGACGATCATCCCGATGGTGGCAGTGCCGGTCTCCCTCATCGGCACGTTCGGCGTCATGAGCATGCTCGGCTTCTCGCTCAACAACCTCTCCCTCTTCGGCCTCGTCCTGGCGATCGGGATCGTCGTCGACGACGCGATCGTCGTCGTCGAGAACGTCGAGCGGTGGCTCGCGGAGGGGATGTCGCCTCGGGACGCGAGCCGCAAGGCCATGGAGGAGGTGACCGGTCCCGTCATCGCGATCGCGCTGGTCCTCTGCGCCGTGTTCGTGCCCACGGCCTTCATGGCCGGGATCAGCGGCCAGTTCTTCCGCCAGTTCGCGCTGACGATCGCCGCATCGACGGTGATCTCGGCATTCAACTCGCTGACCTTGAGCCCGGCCCTGTGCGCGCTCATGCTCAAGGCCCACGCCAAGGACGAGCACGGCCACGTCCACAAAGAAGATGCGCTGCCGCGGGCGGGGATCGCCATCCTGGGCGGGCTGCTCGCTGCCTTCCTCCTCCTCGCCCCCGTCGGCCGCTGGCTGGGCATCGAGGTCGGCGGGCACGGCGCCCCCGCCGAGGGCGAGCCGGCCTCCGCCGCGGCGCTCTGGGGGCTCCGGGCGGCCGTCTTCGCCGCCGGCGCGATCGGCGGGTGGCTGGCCGGAGGCCTCGTCAACCGGTTCCTCGGGGGGTTCTTCCACGCCTTCAACTGGACGTTCGACCGCACGATCGCCGGGTACGGCTGGGCCGTCGGCATCATGCTCCGGATCAGCGTCCTCGTCCTCCTCGTCTACGGAGGGTTGATGGCCATGACCTACCTCGGGTTCAAGATCGTGCCGGGCGGCTTCATCCCCGAGCAAGACAAGGGCTACCTCGTCGTCAACGCCCAGCTTCCCGACGGAGCCACGCTCGACCGCACGGAGCATATCATCATGCAGATGAGCGAGATCGCCCGGAAGACCGAGGGCGTGGCCCACACGATCGACCTTCCCGGCTATTCGACCTTCCTGAGCACCAACATCAGCAACGTCGGGGGCATGTTCGTCATCCTGAAGCCCTTCGATGAACGGGCGGGCAAGCCGGGCCTGAGCGGCCCCGAGATCACCGCCAAGCTGCGGACGGAGTTCTTGGCGCTCCGCGACGCGAAGGTCGCCGTCGTCGGGGCGCCCCCCGTCGAAGGGCTCGGCAGCACCGGCGGCTTCAAGCTCCAGGTCTAGGACCGCCGGGGCGCGGGGCTCCGGGCGCTCGATGGCGGCGTCGGCTCGATGATCGACGAAGGAAACCGCGACCCGCGGCTGGCCGGCCTCTTCAGCGGCTTCAGCGTCACCCAGCCCCAGCTCTTCGTGGATGTCGATGAGGAGAAGGCCAAGGCCCAGGGCATCCAGCTGCAGGACATCGATGCGACGCTCCAGGCGAGCCTCGGGTCGTTCTACGTCAACGACTTCTTTTTTCAGAACCGGAACTGGCAGGTCAACATCCAGGCCTCTCCGAACCGGCGGCTCAAGATCGAGGACATCGGCAACCTCGAGGTCCGCAACGGCCGCGGCGACCGCGTGCCGCTCCGCACTCTCGTCCAGGTCCGCTACGACAGCGGCCCGGCCATCGTCAACCACTACAACCTCTACCCCTCTGCGGAGATCAACGGCAGCACGGCGTCGGGGATCAGCTCCGGTCAATCCATCGAGATCATGGACGGCCTGGGAGCCCGGCAGCTCCCATCGACCATGGGCTTCGAGTGGACCGACCTGACCTTCCAGCAGATCCTGGCGTCGAGAGACCTCTTCACGAAGCTCGCGTTCCCGCTCGCGGTGATCTTCGTCCTCCTGGTCTTGGCAGCGCAGTACGAGAGCTGGTCCCTTCCGCTGGCGATCGTCTTGATCGTGCCGATGTGCCTCCTGGCGGCGATCACGGGCGTCTGGATGGCGAAGCTCGACAACAACATCTTCACGCAGATCGGGCTCGTCGTGCTGATCGGGCTCGCGGCGAAGAACGCCATCCTGATCGTGGAGTTCGCCAAACAGCTTCAGGACCAGGGCAAGAGCCGCTTCGACGCCACCGTGGAAGCGAGCAAGCTCCGGTTGCGGCCGATCCTCATGACCTCGTTCGCCTTCATCCTGGGAGTCGTGCCGCTCGCTCTGGCCAAGGGGGCCGGGGCCGAGATGCGCGTGGCGCTGGGCATCGCGGTCTTCAGCGGAATGCTCGGGGTGACGATCTTCGGGATCTTCTTCACTCCGGTCTTCTACGTCGTCATCCGCTGGCTGACGGAGCGCAAAGGGGCTCCACCGTCCGCGAAACCCGCCGCGAAGGCCGGCGAGGCCCCGAGTGGGGGCACGGCGGCGACTCCATGAACTGGCTCCTCGTGTTCGTTCCCATCGCCGTCGCGCTCGAGTATCTCGCGCCCGAGCGCCACCTCTGGATCTTCATCGCCGCGGGGATGGCGATCATTCCGCTCGCCGGCTGGCTCGGGCGCGCGACGGAGCAGATCGCCGAGCGGACGGGCGAGGGGATCGGCGGGCTTCTCAACGCCACTTTCGGCAACGCGGCCGAGCTGATCATCGGCTTCGCGGCGCTTCGCAAGGGTCTCCACGACGTCGTCAAGGCGTCGCTCGCCGGGTCGATCGTCGGCAACATCCTGCTCGTCCTCGGAGCCTCGATGCTGGCCGGCGGACTGCGCCGACCCGAGCAGCAGTACAACGCGGCGGGAGCCCGTTCGCAGGCGACGATGCTCACCCTCGCCGCGATCGCGCTGGTCCTCCCCGCCGCCTACAAGAAAATGGTGGGGGCGGCGGGCGGCGGGCATCTGGGCGACGTCAGCATCTGGATCTCCATCGTCCTCCTCGCCGTCTACGCGGCGAACCTCGTCTTCTCCCTGGTGACGCACCGAAAGCTCTTCGAGGGGTCGCAAGAGGGCGGAGGGCACGGTTCCGCGGGACCAACCTGGAGCGCCGGCCGGGCGGCGGCCGTCCTCGCCGTCTCGACCGCCGCCATCGCCTGGATGAGCGAAGTCCTCGTGGGCGCCCTCGAGCCCGCCGCCAAGGCCGTCGGCCTCAACGACACCTTCGTCGGCGTGTTCGTCGTGGCGATCCTCGGTAACGCCGCCGAGCACAGCACGGCGATCGTCGCCGCCATGAAGGACCGCATGGACCTTGCGCTTTCGATCGCCATCGGATCGAGCGTGCAGGTGGCGCTCTTCCTGGCGCCGCTCCTGGTCCTCTTGAGCTACGCGGCGGGACCTTCCCCGATGGATCTCGCCTTCAACGGCGGGCTCGTCCTGACGATCCTGCTCTCCGTCTGGATCACCGGCCAGCTGGCCGGTGACGGCCGCTCCGATTGGCTCCGGGGCGCGCAGCTCCTCGCCGTCTACCTGATCCTCGCCCTCGTCTTCCTGTTCGTGCCCGGGAGCGCTCCGTGAAGGTCGCGAACGGCCGAGGTCACCGTCCGGTCGAGGCGAGGATCTGCACGCCCGCCTCCCATTCGATGGCGCTCCTGCCGCTCGCCGCCCTCGTCTGTCTCCTCGCGAGCGGGTGCGGGCTCGTGAACTGGGTGAAGAACGGCTTCAAGGTCGGCCCGAACTACGTCGAGCCGGAGGTGGCCGCCGCCGCCCAGTGGATCGACTTCAAGGACCCGCGGGTCAAGAGCGAGGAGGTCGACCTCAGCCGCTGGTGGGGCGTCTTCAAGGATCCCGTCCTCGACTCTCTCATGAAGAGGATGTCCGAGCAGAACCTGACGCTGCGGGCGACCGCGGAGCGCATCGCCGGCTCGCAGGCGCGGCGCAAGGTCGCGGTCGGCTTCCTTCTTCCGCAATCGCAGGAAGCCTTCGGCAGCTTCAGCTACAACTCCCTGAGCAGCAAGACCGCGAACCGCTCGTTCGACGATTCATTCACGAACTGGAACGCCGGCTTCAGCGCAGCCTGGGAGCTGGATTTCTGGGGACGGTTCCGCCGCGGTATCGAGTCGGCCGATGCCGAGCTGGAGGCCGCGATCGCCGGTTACGACGACGCCCTCGTCATCCTGTACGCCGAGGTCGCCACGAACTACGTCCTGTATCGGGTCTTCCAGGAGCGGTTGGCTCTGACCCGAGCGAACGTGGAGGTCCAGCGCAGGTCGTACGAGCTGGCGCGGGACAAGAACACGGCCGGCGCCGTGACGGAGCGGGACGTTCAGGAGGCTCGCCAGATCCTCGAGCAGACGCGGGCCCGCATCCCCGAACTCGAGATCGGCCTGCGGCAGACGAACAACGCCCTCTGCCTCCTTCTAGGTCTCCCGCCGCAGGACCTCTCGGAGATCCTCGGCGCCGAGGGGAAGATCCCGGTCGTGGCGCCGGAGATCTCCGTCGGGATCCCCGCCGACCTCATCCGCCGCCGGCCCGACGTCCGCCGGGCGGAACGACTGGCCGCGGCTCAGAGCGCGCTCATCGGCATCGCCGAATCGGACCTCTACCCGCGTTTCTCGATCCTGGGGACGATCGGCTTCCAGGCCGAGAATTTCGCGAACCTCTTCAACTCGGATGCCCTCACGGGTTCGATCGGACCGTCGATCCAATGGAACATCCTCCACTACGGGCGGCTCCTCAATAACATCCGCGCTCAAGAGGCCGGATTCCGCGATCTGGCCCTCGTCTACCAGGAGGCCGTCCTCCGCGCCGGGAAGGAGGCCGAGGATGCCATCGTGGCGTTCCTGAAGGCGCACGAGAAGGCGGCGTTCCTGGCCGAGAGCGCCCGGGCCGCCGAGAGGACGGTCGAGATCACCAACGAGCAGTACGAGCAGGGGGAAGTCGACTTCACTCCGCTCTTCATCTTCCTCGCGGCCGAGGCGGACCAGGAAGACCAGCTCGCCGCCGCCCGGGGGGAGATCGCCCTCAACCTGATCGCGCTCTATCGGTCCCTCGGCGGCGGCTGGAGGGTGAGATCCGCGGGATCGGCGGAGGGCGAAACGCGGCCATAGACCGGGCCCCGTCCGAGGCCAAACCGGCCCCCGGAGTTCGCTGACGTGATCGTGGAAGTGGACGTAGACGTTCGCGTAGTCGTGGACGTAGACAACCACGAAGACGTCGACGACAACGTCCACGTCGACGGCGCGGACGGCAAGCGAGAAGTGGCTCACGGCCCGGGGGCGGTTGGCGAACCCTCGCCTTCCTCCACCCACGCCTGGAAGAGGGTGTACGCCACGGCGAGGACGACGGGGCCGATGAAGATCCCGACGACGCCGAACGAGATGAGGCCGCCGATGACGCCGGCGAGCGTCAGGAGGAGAGGGAGATCGGCGCCTTTCTTGATGAGGAACGGCCTCAGGACGTTGTCCATGGTCCCCACGACCACGGTCAGGACCAGGAGGAACGTCCCGCTCCCGGCGTAGCCGCTCCAGTAGAGCCAGATGATCGCCGGGGCCAGCACCGGTACGGCCCCGACCTGGGCGACGCCGAAGAGGAACATCGCGGCGGTCAGGAGGGCCGCGTACGGCACACCCGCGATGGCGAGGCCGATCCCGCCGAGCACCGACTGCGCGATGGCGGTGACCACGACGCCGAGCGCCACGCCGCGGATCGCCTGTCCGGCCAGGCGCGTCACCTGCTCGCCGCGAGGGCCAGCCAGCCTCCTACCGAAGCGCAGGAGGGCCGTCGCGGCGACCTCGCCCTTGGCGTAGAGGATCGCCGCGAGCGCGAAGATCAGGAGGATCCGGATGAAGGCGACTCCGATCCCTCCCAGCTCGGAGAGAAACCAGGCGGAGAGCCCTCCGAGGCTCGGCCCCGCTCTCTGAGTCAGGTCCTTGAAGAGTTCGGCGGCTCCCTGGTCCCAGAGTCGCGCCAGCTCTGCTCCGACGAGGGGTAGCCTACCGATCCACTCCGGCAGAGGAGGAAGCTCCTTCGTGGTGAGCGACCTCGCCCACTCGGCGACCGCACCCGCGTTGGACACGACCGCTCCGATCCCGAGGGATACAGGAACGACGACCACGAAGAAGAGCGAGAGCACCATCGCCGTGACCGCGAGCCAGCGCTTGCCCCGGCAGAGCCGTGACTCCACGAACCGAAGGACGGGCCACGTCGACACGACGATCATCGCCGCCCATACGATCGCCCCGAGGAACGGCCGGAGGACCCACAGGGACAGACCGATCAGGAGGATGATAGCGAGAACCGCTAGCACGGTGCGCGAGAGATCGCCATGGGATTCGTTCATCGGCCGTCTCCAGAAAAGCGGGAGGAGAGGATGATGCTCACCCCACCGCCCGTCAAGCGTGTAGGACAGCGTCCCGGTGGAGGACTGCGTTCCTTGACACTTCCGGAAATTTCCCCTACCCTGCGGATTCTCGCATGGCTGACCGACCTAGTCCGATGGCAACTGGCCGGGAGGCCTCATTCGCCGTGGCGATCCTCTCTATCGGCAACGGGTTGGAACGTCGATTGCTCTGAGCGTTGCGGGGCTTCAAGGACGATTGCCCGTACTCGGACTCGGGCGGAAAGGACCCTCAGATGGGCGAATCCGGAGACCTCACGACTCGGATCGAAGCGGAATTCAGCGCCGCAGACCAGAAGCTCAAGCAGTTCAAGACCCAGGGGGTGGAGACGTTCAAGGAGCGCGAAAAGCGGCTCGGAGACTTCTCCAAGCTGATGGACGAGCTGAAGGCCATCTGGCAACCGAAGCTCGAACTCCTGGCGAAACGGTTCGGGGAGCGCGTGCAAGCGACTCCGAACGTGGAGCCGTCCCGCCGGGAAGGCGTCTTCGCCTTCAAATCCAACTTCGCGCAGATCGAGATGCGACTCTCGGTCGCGACCGACACCGACGTCACGAAGGCCATTTTCAACTATGACCTGCGGATCATCCCCATCCTCATGGAATTCGAGTCGCACTCGGAGATTGAGTTCCCGCTCGAATCAGTCGACCGCAAGGCGCTGGAAAAGTGGATCGACGATCGGATCGTTTCGTTCGTTCGAACCTACCTTTCGCTCCATGAAAACGAGTACTACCTCAAGGGCCACATGGTGGAGGACCCGATCGCGCACGTGAGCTTCCCGAAGGAGGCGGCTGGCGCCACCCTGGAGTGGCAAGGGAAGATCTATTACTTCCTCGGGGAGGAGACGAAGAGGGAGTTCGAGAAGAAGCAATCGGCCGAGAAGCCGAGCGACGCACAACGGAAAGCCGAGAAGGCGAGCGAACCAAAAGAGAAGGTCGGGAAGACCGGCGTCGCGAAGCAGAAGAAGTAGCCTTCGGGGCCACGTCCCCCGTCGCCCCGGCCAGGCCGTTCTCCGTGCGCGGAGCGGCACGATACAAGGAACGCATTCATGAGCCGTGCCCCAGCCAAGCTGAACCGGATCGTTACCGACCGAAAGAAGCCGGCGAAATCGCCCCTCTCCTCCGAGGAGCTTCGTGCAATGGACGCCTACTGGCGGGCGGCCAATTACCTCTCCGTCGGACAGATATATTTGTACGGGAACCCACTTCTCAAGCGGCCGCTCAAGAAGGACGACATCAAGCCGCGGCTACTGGGCCACTGGGGGACGACTCCCGGTTTGAACTTCATCTACGTCCACTTGAACCGCGTCATCAAGAAGCACGATCTCAGCATGCTCTACATCACCGGCCCGGGTCACGGCGGTCCGGGCCTCGTCGCCAACGCGTACCTCGAGGGGACGTACAGCGAGGTGTACCCCAACGTCTCGCAGGACGAGGCGGGGATGAAGCTCCTCTTCAAGCAGTTCTCGTTTCCCGGCGGAATCCCCAGCCATGTCGCGCCGGAGACGCCGGGGTCGATCCACGAGGGAGGCGAGCTCGGCTACGCGCTCTCCCACGCCTACGGGGCGGTCTTCGACAACCCGGACCTGATCGCCGCCTGCGTCGTCGGCGACGGGGAGGCGGAGACGGGCCCGCTGGCGACTTCCTGGCACTCGAACAAGTTCCTGAGCCCCGCCGGCGACGGGGCTGTCCTCCCCATCCTGCACCTGAACGGCTACAAGATCGCGAACCCCTGCGTGCTGGCACGCATCAGCCACGATGAACTCGAGAACCTCTTCCGCGGCTACGGGTACATACCCTATTTCGTCGAGGGGCACGAACCCGCGGCAATGCACCAGATCATGGCCTCGACCCTCGACAGGGCCATCGAGGACATCCGGACGATCCAGGCCGCCGCCCGGAAGCAGGGCTTCACGGAGCGGCCTCGCTGGCCGATGATCGTCCTCCGCACACCGAAGGGGTGGACCTGCCCCAAGGAGATCGACGGCAAGCGCTGCGAGGACTACTGGCGGTCCCACCAGGTGCCGATGGGGGAGATGCACGAGAAACCGGCCCACGTCGCGATCCTCGAGAAGTGGATGAAGAGCTACCAGCCGCAGGAGCTTTTCGACGAGAACGGCGGACTGGTTCCCGAGCTGGCCGAGCTGGCTCCCCAGGGGGAGCGGCGCATGAGCGCCAACCCCCACGGCAACGGAGGGCTGCTCCTGAGAGACCTCCGGCTCCCCGACTTCCGGGACTACGCCATCGAAGTCGCCCAGCCGGGAACGCCGAACGCCGAGTCCACGCGGGTGATGGGCAAGTTCCTCCGCGATGTGATGAAGGGGAACCTCGAAAGCAGGAACTTCCGCCTATTCAGCCCCGACGAGAACAACTCGAACCGCTGGCAGGATGCACTGGAGGTGACGAACCGCGCCTGGGCGGCGGACCGCATGACGTACGACGACCACCTGGCGCCCGATGGACGGGTGATGGAGATGCTCAGCGAGCACCAGTGTCAGGGGTGGCTCGAAGGTTACCTGCTCACGGGCCGCCACGGCTTCTTCTCGTGCTACGAAGCGTTCATCCACATCGTGGATTCGATGTTCAACCAGCACGCCAAGTGGCTCAAGGTCTGCCACCACATCCCGTGGCGCCGGCCGATCGCGTCGCTCAACTACCTCCTCTCTTCACACGTCTGGCGGCAGGACCACAACGGCTTCTCGCACCAGGACCCCGGCTTCATCGATCACGTGGTCAACAAGAAGGCCGAGGTCGTGCGGGTCTACCTGCCCCCGGACGCGAACTGCCTCCTCTACGTCACGGACCGGTGCCTGCGGAGCCGCAACCTCGTCAACGTCGTGGTCGCCGGCAAGCAGCCCGCCCCTCAGTGGCTGACCATGGACCAGGCGATCAAGCACTGCACCGCCGGCATCGGGATCTGGGACTGGGCCTCGAACGATCGAGGCGGGGAGCCGGACATCGTGATGGCCTGTTGCGGCGACGTCCCGACGCTCGAGACCCTCGCCGCGGTGGATCTGCTCCGCCGCCACCTGCCGGAGTTGAAGGTCCGCGTGGTCAACATCGTGGACTTGATGACGCTCCAGCCGAAGAGCGAGCATCCGCACGGAATGAGCGACAAGGATTTCGACGTCCTCTTCACGAGGGATCGGCCGATCGTCTTCGCCTTCCACGGCTACCCGTGGCTCATCCACCGGCTCACTTATCGGCGCGCGAACCACAAGAACCTGCACGTGCGCGGCTACAAGGAGGAAGGAACGACGACGACGCCGTTCGACATGTGCGTCCTCAACGACCTGGACCGCTTCCACCTCGTCGAGGACGTCATCGACCGCGTCCCGCAGCTCGGCTCGCGGGCCGCCTACGCGAAGCAGGCGATCCGCGACAAGCTCATCGAGCACAAGCAGCATATCATGGAGCACGGCGAGGACATGCCCGAGATCACCGGTTGGAGGTGGGGAGGGGAAGCGAAGGGCGGGCGCAGGACATCGACGGAGGGCGACAACGTTTGACGCGGCGGCCGGTCGGTCGGGCAAGCCCGAGTGTGCGAACGCTGGTTCGCGGGCGACTCAAGAAGACTCTTACCGGGAAGGTCGAAACGGAATGAATGTATATTTCCACGGCGCCGCCGGCGACGTGACGGGCTCCGCCTACCACATCAAGACGAAGCACGCGAGCGTCCTTGTCGACTTCGGGCTCTTCCAGGGGGGGCGGCAGGCGGAGAACAAGAACCGCAACATCCCTAGCCTGGCCGGCGGAACGCTGGACGCCGTCGTGGTCACGCACGGCCATCTCGACCACGTCGGCCGCCTGCCGCTCTTGACGAAGAAGGGCTACGAGGGCCCCATCTTCGCTACGCAGGCGACGATCGACTTCGGAGAGCTCATCATCAAAGACTCGGCGAGACTCCAGGAATCCGACGTCGAGCGCGCCAACAAGAAGCGCCGGCGCGCCGGGCAGACGCCCCTGGAGCCGCTCTACGATGCCGATGACGCGCGGCGCCTCAGACCCCTGGCGAGACCGGTCCGCTACGACCACCCCGTCGAGATCGCCCCGGGGATCTCCGCACGGTTCGTCGAGGCGGGGCACATGCTCGGCTCGGCCAGCATCGAAATGAAGATCGAAGAGGACGGTCGTACCAAGACCGTGGTCTTCTCGGGCGACCTGGGGCCGCGCGGCGCCCCGCTCCTCCGCGATCCGGTCCCTTTCAAGCGCGCCGACGTCGTGATCATGGAGTCGACCTACGGCAACCGGGACCACCGATCGCTCCAGGAGACGATCGTCGAGACGCGGGAGATCGTGAAGAGAGCCGTGGAGGCCCGGGGGAAGATCCTCATCCCGGTCTTTGCCGTCGGTCGGACCCAACTGCTCCTCTACCTCCTGGCCGCGGCGTTCCGCAACAAGACGCTCCCGAAGTTCCCCATCTACATCGACAGTCCGATGGCGATCGAGGCGACGAAGCTCTATCGGAAGCACGTCGACCTGTTTGATGAAGACGCACTCGCCCTGATGAAGTCCGGGGACCTCCAGCGGAACCTCACGACCGTGAAGACATGTCCCACGGCGGACGATTCGAAGGCGCTCAACGACGTCTCGGGTCCGTGCATCATCATGGCGGGTTCGGGGATGTGCACTGGGGGCCGAATCCTGCACCACCTCCGGCACAACCTGGACAGTCCGGGGACGGTCGTCCTCATCGTGGGCTTCCAGTCCCAGGGATCCCTCGGACGGCTGCTCGTCGACGGCGAGAAGTCCGTCTCGATCTTCGGGAAGCGAGTCCCGGTCCGCGCGTCAGTCCACACGCTTGGGGGATTCAGCGCGCACGCGGGTCAGGCGGACCTGCTCCGATGGTTCGGCACGTTGGCCGGTTCAAAGCCTCACGTGATCCTGACCCACGGCGAAGACCAGGCACGGAAGACCCTGGCGGGCCTCATCAAGACCCGTTACAAGCTGAGCGCCGATCAGCCGGTCCTGGGGGACGTCATCGAGATCTAATTCGAAGCATGCCCGATGCGGTCCTTGTCCTCAATGCCGGATCGTCGAGCCTCAAGTTCTCGGCGTTCCTCGTCGGGGAACGGCCCGAGCTCCATCTCCACGGGCAGATCGAGGGTCTCACGACCCGGCCGCGCTTCGTGGCGCGGGCCGCAACCGGTGGGGTCGTCGGGCGGCGCGAATGGGAGGAAGGCGTCCAACTGGAGCACGAGGCCGCGGTCGAGTTCCTTCTCGAATGGGGCCGGGGAGGGCCGCTCGGCGCTCACCGCATCGCGGCGGCTGGGCACCGGGTCGTCCACGGAGGGACGAGGTTCGTTCGGCCGGCGCGCATAGACGCCGGGACGATGGAGGAGTTGGAGGACCTCGTTCCCTTGGCCCCGCTTCACCAGAGGCAGAACCTTGCGGCGATCCGGGCCGTGGCGCGGATCGCCCCCGATCTGCCCCAGGTCGCCTGTTTCGACACCGCCTTCCACGTTACCCAGCCGGCGCTCGCCCAGGCTTTCGCCTTGCCCCGCCGTTTTCGCGACGAGGGCATCCGTCGGTACGGTTTTCACGGGCTGTCGTACGAATCGATCGCCTCGTCATTGCCGGACATCGATCCCCGGGCCGCTGCCGGCCGCACGGTGGTCGCCCACCTCGGGAATGGAGCCAGCATGTGCGCGATGAGCGCCTGCAGGAGCGTCGCCGGCACCATGGGCTTCACCGCCCTCGATGGCCTCCCCATGGGCACTCGGTGCGGAGCGATCGATCCCGGAGTGCTTCTCTTTCTGATCGACGAGCACGGCATGGATGTGCGGGAGCTCGAGCGTCTCCTGTACCACGAGTCCGGTCTCCTCGGCGTATCGGGGATCTCGAGCGACATGCGGACGCTGCTCGCGAGCGCGGACCCGTCGGCCGCCGAGGCGGTGGACCTTTTCGTCTACCGGATCGGCCGCGAGCTCGGCTCGCTCGCCGCCGCCCTGGGTGGGCTCGACGCCGTCGTCTTCACTGGAGGAATCGGGGAGAATGCGGCGCCGATCCGCGCGCGAGTGGGTCGCGAAGCGGCCTGGCTCGGGCTCGAGATCGACGACGAAGCCAACGCCGGAGGGGGGCCGCGAATCAGTCGACCCGAGAGCCGCGTGTCCGCGTGGGTCGTTCCCACTCGGGAGGAGCTGATCATCGCCTCGCACACGCAGCGTGTGCTCGGTTGGACGCCGCCCTCGGCCTGAAGGAGACCCATGAGATCGAAACGAGCACCAAAGAGGTCCGTGGATTCGAAGTCCGCCGTCGTCAGCCTCGCCGACGAGCCGCGCGTGACTCGGATCGTGGCGGATTCGATCCTGAGGTTGTGGGAGGCCGTCAACGACCTCACACGCCTGCGCCCCTCCCGGCGCGACAGCTTCCGTGTGACCATCTTTGGATCGGCCAGGGCCAAGCGCGGGAACGTCGCCTACGAAGAGACGAGGCGCGTCGCGGCCGCGCTGGCGCAGATGGGCTGCGACATCGTCACGGGCGGCGGCCCGGGCCTCATGCAGGCCGCCAACGAAGGGGCTTCGCTCGCGAAGGGACCGAGCGAGTCCATCGGCATCCGGGTCGACCTCCCGTTCGAGCAGGAGGTGAATCCGTTCGTGGAGAAGGCTTTCGAACACAAGACCTTCTTCACCCGGCTCCACCACTTCGTGCTCGCTTCCGATGCCTTCATCGTGGCCCCGGGGGGCATCGGGACTGTGCTGGAGACCTTGATGGTCTGGCAGCTCCTCCAAGTGCGCCATATCCGCGACGTTCCTCTCATCCTCGTGGGGAAGGTCTGGCCGGGCCTCGTCGACTGGGCGCGGTCCGCGATGCGCTCGTTCGATCCCCCGCTCGCCAGCCCCGAGGACATGGAGATCCCCCGGTGCGTCCCCACGGCCGACGAGGCGATTGCAATCGTGCGGGGTCTTCATGCAAAGTGGAAGCGGACGCGGAAGCGCTGATCGGCGACGAGAAGGGACTTTCGACACCCAATGACCGCCATGACCCTGCCGGATCACAAGACCAAGATCATCGCCACCATCGGGCCGGCTTCCGATTCCGAGCAAGCGCTCGAGGCGCTCATTCGCGCCGGCATGGACATCGCTCGGCTCAACTTCTCCCATGGAGACTTCACCGGCCACTCCGAGCGGATCGCCCGGATCCGCTCCGCGGAGCGGGCCGCGGGCCGCCGCGTGGCCCTCATGGCCGACCTGCCCGGTCCCAAGATGCGCATCGGGAATCTCGCCAAGGAACCCGTCGAGCTGCGCGCGGGAGAGCCCTTCACCCTGACGACCGAGGATGCCGTCGGAGACTCACGGCGCGTTTCCGTGACCTTCAAGCAGCTCCCGGAAGTCGTGAAGGCGGGCGACCGGTTGTCCATGAACGATGGGCTGGTCCAGCTCGAAGTGGCCCGCGTCGAGGGCCGCGAAGTTCACTGCAAGGTGACGGCGGGCGGCGAGCTGCGGTCGCGCAAGGGGCTGAACCTTCCGGGCATCGATCTCGGCATCGGCGCCTTTACCTCCCAAGACCGCGCCTGCTTGGAGTTCGCAGTGGAGCAGGGGGTGGATGCCGTGAGCCAGTCGTTCGTGGAGTCGGCCGAAGACATCGAAGCCGTTCGCTCGGCAGCCGCTGCGGCGGGCAAGCAACCGTTCGTCATCGCCAAGATCGAGCGGGCCGGAGCTCTCGAACGCATCGATGAGATCCTGAGCGCGGCCGATGGGATCATGATCGCCCGCGGCGACCTCGGCGTCGAAGTGCCGCTCGAACAGATCGCCATGACGCAGAAACGGCTGATCGCCAAGGCCAACCTTGCGGGGAAGCCCGTCATCACGGCCACGCAGATGCTGGAGTCCATGGTGACCAGCCGGCTTCCCACCCGCGCCGAGGCCACGGACGTGGCCAATTCCATCCTGGACGGCACCGACTGCGTCATGCTCTCCGCCGAGTCGGCGATCGGCCGGCAGCCGGTGGAAGCCGTTGCCATGCTGGCGAAGATCGCTGCGTCCACCGAAGCCCGCCGCCCGCCGGCGAACCTGAGCGAGCTCCGGAGGATCTGCCTGTCGCAGAAGCCATCCACGGCCGCGGAAGCGATCGCCTCGGTCGTGGAACACGCCCTTGCGACCGTCCCGTGCGCGGTCGTCTTCGCCCCCACGCGGAGCGGCGCGACGGCGCGGATGATCTCGCGCTTCCAACCCTCGGTCTGGACCGTGGCCCTCAGCGCGCAGCCGTCCGTTTGCCAGGCGCTCCGTTTCTCCTACGGCGTCTATCCGATCGAGGCGGAGAACGAACCGGAGGACTGGCGGGGCTTCGCGGCGTGTTGGATGCAGGAGTACCGGATCCAGGGCCGGATCGCCGTCCTGGTGGCTGGTCCCTCGGACAGGCACCCGGACGCGAACCACCGCATCGAGTTCCTTCCCGTGGGCGAGCGACCCGCACAGGCCGCAAGAAAGGTGAAGTGATGAAAGCTCCAGAAAGAACCCCTTCAAGCGAGCGTCGCGCTTTGAAGCAAGACCAACCCCCCGCGTCTTCGGCCGAACGGCCGGCCGGAGAGCTCCTGAAACGCTTGAACTGCGGCCCGGTTCGTTTCGCGGGAGATGCGAACGCCCTCTTCGAGCGGCACTTGACGTTCGACCAGGTCGTTCCCGTCGGGAAGGCTTCCGCTCGGGACAAGTACGAAGCCGTTGCGCGCTCCGTCCGCGACCTCATATCCCAGCGCTGGCTCAAGACCGATGCGACGTATCTCGCGAAGAACTCGAAGCGCGTCTATTACCTCTCCATGGAGTTCCTGATCGGGCGAACGCTCGCGAACACCATCACGAGCGTCACCCTGGATCCGATCTGGGGCCAGTTCTGCCGGGAAAAAGACCTCGATCCCCTCGAGATCATCGAGCAGGAGCCCGACGCGGGTCTCGGGAACGGCGGACTGGGCCGGCTGGCGGCCTGTTTCCTCGACTCGATGGCCGCATCCGCCATCCCGGGGATGGGCTACGGCCTCCGCTACGAGTACGGGATCTTCAAGCAGACGATCCGGGACGGATGGCAGCACGAGCTTCCCGACTGCTGGCTCGGCCGGCCCGATCCCTGGGAGGTCGCCCGGCCGAACGAGACGGTCGAGGTGAAGCTCCCCTGCTCCTTCGAGATCCAAGAGGGCGCTCTCCGCGTGGACGGCGGCCGCCCCTCGACGCTCATCGGGATTCCCTACGACCGGCCGGTGGTCGGCTTCGGGGCGAGGACCGTCAACACTCTGCGGCTCTGGTCTGCGAGCACGCCCGATTTCTTCGACTTTCAGCAGTTCTCGAGCGGCGACTTCGTGGGGGCTCTCGCCGAGACGCTCACGGCCGAGACGCTCACGCGCGTCCTCTATCCGGACGACAGCACGTCGCAAGGCAAAGGGCTGCGCTTCCTGCAGGAATACTTCCTCGTCGCCTGCTCCCTGGCGGACCTCATCCGCCGGTTCCGGGCCGCCGGCAACGACTGGGCGACACTGCCGGACAAGGCGGCGATCCAGCTCAACGATACGCACCCGACGCTCGCGGTGCCCGAGCTGATGCGGATCCTTCTCGATGAAGCCCGGCTCGGCTGGGACCAGGCGTGGGACCTGACGCGGCGCACGCTCGCCTACACGAACCACACGCTCCTGCCGGAGGCGCTGGAGAAGTGGCCCGTGGCGTGGTTCGAGCGGGTCCTTCCCCGCCACCTCGAGATCATCTACGAGGTCAACCGGCGGTTCCTCGACGACGTCCGCCGCAGCAGTCCGGGCGATGAAGGGCGGTTGCAGCGGGTGAGCCTCATCGAGGATGGTCCGCAGCGCAGCGTCCGCATGGCGCACGTGGCGATCGTCGGCTCCCACAGCACGAACGGCGTGGCGGCGATCCACACGGACCTCCTCAAGAAGTGCGTGGTGCCGGACTTCGCCGCGCTCTTCCCCGAGCGGTTCAACAACAAGACCAACGGCGTCACCCACCGCCGCTTCCTCCTCCTCGCCAACCCGCCCCTGGCGCGGGCCATCACGGAGGCCATCGGAGACGGCTGGATCTTCGAACCGAACCGGCTCTCGGACCTCGAGCCTCTGGCCGAGGACAAGAGCTTCCGCGAACGATTCAGGAAAGCGAAGCGGGAGGCGCGAGTCCGTTTCGCCGACTGGCTCAAGCGCGCCGTGGGCGCCGTCGTGGACCCGGAGACGATCTTCGACAGCCAGATCAAGCGCATCCACGAGTACAAGCGCCAGCTCCTGAACGCCCTCCACATCGTCGTCCTCTGCAACCGGCTGCGGGCGGATCCGAAGCTCGACTTCCCTCCGCGCACGTTCTTCTTCGCCGGGAAGGCCGCCCCCGCCTACCGGTTCGCCAAGGTCGTGATCAAGTTCGTCAACGCCGTAGCCGCCGCAATCGACGGCGATCCGGACCTGAAGAAGCGGCTGAAGGTGGTCTTCGTACCCGATTACCGAGTCTCCGTCGCCGAACGGCTCATCCCGGCGAGCGATGTATCGGAGCAGATCTCGACCGCGGGGTACGAAGCGAGCGGAACCAGCAACATGAAGTTCATGATGAACGGCGCTCTGACCATCGGAACCCGCGACGGAGCCACGATCGAGATGGCCCAGGCCGCCGGCGAGGAGAACTTCTTCCTCTTCGGCCTCAGCGCCGACGAGGTCGCGGGGGGGAGCGGCTGGTACGATCCCCGCTGGCACTACGAGAACGAGCCGGAGACCCGCGCGGCCCTGGACCTGATCGCCGGCGAACACTTCAGTCGAAACGAGCCGGGCGTGTTCGCGCCCATCCTTGACGCCCTCCTCAAGCAGGGGGATCACTACCGTCACCTCGCGGACTTGAAGAGCTACGCCGAGGCCCAAGAACGGTTGGGGAAGCTCTATCGCGAGCCGGAGGCGTGGTCCCGGATGGCCATCAAGAATATCGCGGCCTCGGGCCGCTTCTCCAGCGACCGCACGATCTCCGACTACGCCAAGGACATCTGGCGCGTCGAGGCTTGTCCCGTCGAGGATGAGGGCTAGAAGCATGCCCTCACCAACCGCCGAACGCTCCAAACGCGCCCTGGAGCCGATCGATCGCATCTCGGAGGTCCTCTTCGGGATGATCATGGTCCTCACCTTTACGGGCTCTTTGAGCGTCGCGGAATCCGGCCGGGCGGAAGTCCGCACGATGCTGATCGGCGCGCTCGGATGCAACCTCGCCTGGGGGATCATCGATGCGGTCTTCTACCTCATGGGCTGCGTGGCCGAGCGGGGCAGCGGCATCCGCACCCTGATGGCGGTGAGGAAGTCCGCCGTTCCCGAGGAGGCTCACCGGACGATCGCCGGGGCCCTCCCGCCGATCCTGGCGGCCACCTTGCGCCCAGAGGACTTCGAATCGATGCGCCAGAAGTTGAATCTGCTGCCCGAACCGTCCTTGCGCCAACATCTGACCAAAGATGACTTCCGCGGCGCACTGGCGGTGTTTCTCTTCGTCTTCCTCGCCACCTTCCCCGTGGCGATCCCGTTCCTCTTCATGCAAGACGCGTCTCGGGCGCTCCGAGCCTCAAACAGCATCGCCATCGCCATGCTCTTCCTCACCGGCTTTTCGTTCGGCCGGCTCGCGGGGATCCGTCCCTGGTCGACGGGGCTCGCGATGGTGGTTGTGGGAGCGGCGCTGGCGGGCCTCGCGATAGTCCTGGGAGGATGAGGGCCGTGCGATCGTTCGCAAGCGCCGCCGTGGCGCTCGCCTGCTTCCTCGCTCCGACCCTCGCTGAAGGGCAGGCGACGCCCTCGTCTCCGCCTCCCGAAACGGACGAGCCGCCCGCCGCCGCGGGGAAAGATTCGGAGACGGATCCAGAGAAAGAAACCGAGCCGGAATCGGAGAGGGCCTGGTCGTTCTCCGCATCGGCCTACGCCTACATCATCCCCGGCGAGAAAGACTACGTGCAGCCGACGGTCACGGCCGACCGTGGATGGCTCCATCTCGAGGCTCGCTACAACTACGAGGACCTGGAGACCGGTTCTCTTTGGGTGGGATACAACTTCGGCATCGGCGAGAAGCTCAAGCTCGAGTTCACGCCGATGTTCGGCGGAGCCTTCGGCGACACCAACGGCATCGCGCCGGGCTACAAGGGGTCCCTGGGTTGGTGGTGGCTCGAACTCTACAGCGAGGGCGAGTACCTCTTCGACCTAGAGGAATCCTCCGACAGCTTCTTCTACACGTGGTCGGAGCTGACCCTCTCACCCCTGGAGTGGCTCCGTTTCGGCCTGGTAACCCAGCGGACGAGGGCGTACGAAGGCGAACTCGACGTCCAGCGCGGATTCCTGGTGGGCCTCTCCTACAAGCAGCTCGACTTCACGGCGCACGTGTTCAACCTGGGCTGGGAGGAGCCGACGTACGTCTTCTCGCTTGGGGTGAATTTCTAGCAGTTGGGATCACGCGGCATCAAGGCGCTACGCGGACCCACTCCGCCGACCTGTCGATGTGCGCGGCGGCATCGAGCGTCAACGCGATTTTTCGGACATAGAACTCGTCGGCGGAGCACCACGGAAGGTCCAGACGCTTGCGTAGCTCCTCCGCCGGCTCCCCGAGGATCAGGGCCAGCGCGCTGAAGACCTCCAACGAGGCGCTCGGAAGCTCCAGGGGGCATTCGTTGCGCATCATCGTCTCCACGTTCCAGGCGAGCCACCAGGTCGGCCGATGGAGCCGTACGGAGACGTCGAAGAGGCTCCGGTGAACCTCTGGGGCGAAACTCGCTGCGAGGCGGGCCACTTCGGGCGTCAAATTCCGCCACCTGCCGAAGACGGAGCGGCCGACGGGGACCTCGACGATGAGCCCGCCTCGGAGGTGGGCCAGTTCGTAGATGAGCCGCCTGCGGAGGGACTCGCGCGCCGCCGCGAGGCTTTTCTCGGCGGCCGCGGCGTCCTTCGCCCTCCACGCAAGTCGCGTGTGGGCGATGAGCCCCGCCGCGCGCGCGTTGCCGCAGTCCTCGACGACTTCGCCCGCCTTGAGGTCGGCGAGGGGCTTCAGACTCGGCCAGCGGGCCTCAAGTCCGCTCGCATCGCCCGTCGTGTGAACCCAGAGCCAGAGCGGGTAAAGCCGCTCGAGCCCATCGAGCGAAGCCTCGTCCATCACGCGCAGGAGCTTCTCCGGCGGCGGATCGTAGAGGGAGCGCGGCTCTCCGTTCGCTCGCGGGCCTCTCGCTGCTCCGGCGGAAGCCTCGGGCCACGCGAGGTGCCTCCCGAACGATCTCACTTCGGCCTGGAGGGGCCCATCGAGGTGAGGATAGGCCATCGCGAGCGTCAGGAGCGTGCCAGTCGGCTCGTCGAAGAACCGGTAAGCCTCGCGCGGGTGCTTCCCAGCGGGGAATACCAGGGGCTGCCAGACGCGGGAGATGATGTCGCGCACATGGCGAGCCAGCTCGACCTTGAGAGCGGCCCACTCCTCGACGGCGGGCGTCGCGGGCCTGCGGGCTTCGCGGATGAAGCGGTCCAGCTCGCCTTCCGCTACTCTCGCCGCCGCCTCCTCGGCTTGAGACCAGAGCGGCGCCGCCTTCGTTCCGGCGACATTGCCCGGGAGTGCCTCGATGACGTGCTTGAGGCGCGAGATGCCGAGCGTGTCCCAGTCCCAGCGGAGCGACTCGATCCGCTTCCACTCGTCGTCGGTCGGCTCGGCGGTCGGTCTATCCCGCGCCGGCTCGACGGTCTGTGCGGGAGAGCTCCCCGGCTTCGAGCGGTAGGCGATGAGCGCCGCGCCGGCGTTGATCTCGTGCGCCGGAAGGTAGTAGAAGCTGTCGCCGGCGATCGCGATCGGGACGTCGATGACCGATCCCCCGCCGTAGACCGCCGTCCCGCGCGCCAGCCACTCCTTCCCCGGCGGCAGCTCCTCGCCTCGAAGGATGCGGGTCCAGATCCCGAGGGCCTCGCCCCGCGCCGGCTCGTGGATCCCCCGGCAGAGCGGGAAGGGGTAGCCCTTTCGTGTCTCGAGATCGAGCCCGTTGACGTTGTCTTGATGGGTGTTGAAGAGGACACGGCCGCCGGCGCTGAGTTGGCACTGCTCGTCGTGGACGAGAAGAAGGCCGTCGTGCCAGCCGTAGGTCCGATCCTGGTCCATGACCGGCTCGACGCGACCCGACTTCGTGTCGAGGTACCCGACGTTGAGGAACGGCGAATAATGCTCGTAGCGGCTCCGGAGGAGCGCCTGGTACTTCACGATGACTCTTCCGCCCGCGGCGACGAGGGGCGGCGCGCCGGGGCCGTTCATGCTCTCGGCGTAGACGATCGGCGCGGTGACCCGCTTCCTGCCGTCCTCGCGATCGAGGACGAAGAAAGTCTGAAGGGAGGGCTCCTCGTCGAGTCGCCGGCGAATGGCTTCGAGTTGCTTCTCGTACGTCTCGGGCCGCTTGAGTACCTCGAAGTTCTCGCGGCGGAGCCGCTCGTTCTCGTCCTTCTTGTGCCGCCAGCTCGCGAAATCGCCGAAGACCTCGCGGACCGCCGCGAGGAGCACTCGCTCGAAGTCGTCGAGCGAGATGCCCGGCTGCGCGGCGACCATCACCGAGCCGTCCGGAGCCACGACGGGGTGGTAGCCCCGGAGGCTCACGCCCGGGAGCTTCGCGCTCTCCCAGACGATCCGCCCGTCCTTGATGTCGACCGCGCGCACCCGCATGTCCTCGCCGCCGGCGTAAACGCGGCCGGTGCGGACATCGATGGCGGGGCTCTGGAGGATCGGGCAGCGGAATCCCGCGACCCACCGGACGGTGCCGCTCGACGCGTCGAGCGCGTAGAGATTGCCATCGCGGCTGCCGATGACGACCACGCCATCGTGGATGGCGGGGGCATTCCAGACGGCGGCGCCGCTCTGGTGAGTCCACGCCGGCTCGCCCGTCGAGGCATCGAGAGCGTAGACCTTTCCATCGGCGGAGCCGAAGAACACCCGGCCGCCGGCCGCCGCGGCGGCATGGAGGATTGGTCCGCCGGCGCGGAACGACCAGAGGTCCTTGCCGGTCGAGTCGTCGATCGCGTGCAGGATGCCCGCGAGCGTGCCGATGAAGACCTTGCCCCCCGCGATGACCGGCTGCACGCCCGCCATGAGCCCCTCTTCCGGGAAGAGGCGGTACCACTTCCTCTCGAAGGGAGGCCGGACCTCGATCGAGGTCGCTCCGCTGCGGCCCGCGTCGTGCGCGAGCATGGGCCAGTCGGCCGAAGCCGGGCGGGCGAAGCAGGGAAGAGACGGAGGGACGAACGATTCACCACAGAGAACACAGAGGATACGGAGGACGAAGAGGAGAACGCGCGAGCAGGTCATGGAACCGTCAGCGGTTCGAGCCGGGCTTGGATCTCGGGGTGGAGGGTTATCCGCACCTCTATCCCTTCTTCGGGGCGCCCTTCTCGAGTTCGGAGAGCGCCTGAGCGGCGACCTCCTTGATGTCCTCGCCGGGGAGGAGCACGACCGCAGGCCCCTCGAAACCCTCGACGAAGTTGAAGATGCTGGTCGCCTGCGCTCCCCCGCGCCGCTTGAGGAGGAGCCCCAAGGGAGCCCCCGTCGCGTCGAAGACGGGGCAGCCCAGACCGTTATCGATTATTCCCGGGAGCGGGCTCAAGAGGTGAAAGACGCGGGGCTTCTTCACCGTGGCGCTGTGACGCGCGGCGACGATCGCCGACGCGCGGTTCAAGTTGCGGCCGAGCCTGCCGAGGATGAGAAGATCGTCGAAGATCTCCGGCGGTTTCGGCTTTGCGAACTCGATGAAAGGGAGCTTCGAGTTCTTCTCCTTCGGGGCGATGAAGGCGAGGTCCAGGTCCTTGTCCCTCAGGATGAGGCGGGCTGGGATTTCCTTGCCGTCCTCATGGAGGATCTTCACCTCGCCGTACTCGGTCTGGGAGTTGAACTCGAAGCGGGCCGAGAACTCCTCCCCCAATTCGGCGAAGAGACTGTTCGGATCGATCGCCGACTCGGAGACGACCACGAGGCCCGAAGGGTGGACCACCGTCCCGGTGACCTCGAGCTGCGAGTCCTCGACCTGCATCTCCTCTCCGCCGATCGCGGTCTTCTGCTTCAGCACGACCTTGACGTTGACGACCGCGCCCTGGTGCTTCTGGTGGACCTGGCCCGCGATGGCCTTGAGGGACGAAGGCAGCGGCGCATCGGCCGCTTCCACGCGGCCCGGCAGGACGAGGATCGAGGCCCAGACGGCCATGGACAGGATTGAGCGCGATCGTTTCACGATCTCCATGTGAAGCTCCTTCCTTCGTAGGAATCGAGAGTCATCGCTCCGCCGGCCACGAAGTCTCGAGCTGAACGAAGCGGGCGTGGATCCCCCGCCGGATGTGGAAGAGAACACGCTGGGGCCGGCGCCGAGAGACTTCCTCCAGCGCCGTTTTCAGATCTTCCACCTTTCGGATGGTCCGTCCCTCGACGGCGGTGACGAGGTCGCCCACCTTGAGGCCAGCGAAGGCCGCCCACCCGCCCGGCTCGACGCTTCCGAGGACCGCCCCGGCCGTATCCTCCGGCCAGCGGTTGTCGACCCGATCGCGGAAGGAGATCTCCCGCGCGGTGAACTCGAACGGTTCGTTGCGCACGAAGTCCAGCTCCCGGTCCTCTTCCGGTCTCCCGGGCAGCTCGATCTGGATCTGGATCGGCTTACCGTCGCGCATTGCCCCCAGCTCGATGCGCGCGCCGATCTTCCTCTGGCGGATGAGCGTCGGGAAGACCTGGAGATCCTCGTTCTGGTGCGCAGGGATGCGGTCTCCGTCGATCGTGACGATGACGTCGCCTACGCGGAGGCCGGATGCCTGGGCCGCCGGAACTGGATAGACCTGCGTCACGCGCACGCCCGTCTGGCCGGCGAGCCCGAGCGCCTCCGCCAGGGGGCCCGTCAGCACCTGGGTGGCAGCGGGGAACCAGGCCTTGCGGGCCTCGATGGACCGCTCTCTGGGCTCGGGGCCGAGCTTCACGAGGGTGAGGAGCCGCTCGGAGCGCCGGTCGAAGGCCACGAGGGCCGGGACGGGGCTTTCCTTGCCCACCACGAGCTCTCCCGTGACCGCTTGGAGGTCCTCCACGGATTTCACGGCCCTTCCGGCGACCGCGGTGATGACGTCTCGATCGCGCAGCGGCGGCTTCGCGTCGGCTGCGGGCCCTCCCGTGCGGAGGCTCGTGACGAGGACTCCGCTCGCGGGCTCGCGGAGAAGCTCCTGGGCCACGAGCAGTGTCAGCTCGGAAACCGTGATCCCCCAGGAGCGCAGCTCGGCCTCGCGGCCTTGAGCGGCGGGGCGGCGCTCCGTCGTCAGCTCCACGCGGTCCTCCTTCCCGCCGGCCCGCTTCAACTCCACCGGAACAGTCTTTCCGATCGGAGTCTCCAAGAGGATGCGGTTGGCGGGAGGGACCTCCTCTTGGAAGCGCGCGTGGAGGGGCGTACCGCCGAAGGAGAGGATAACGTCGCCGGGGACGATCCCGGCCCGAGCGGCGGGAGAACCGGCGATCGCGCCGCCGACGAGGATGCCGGCCTCATCCGCCGAATCCTTGAGGAGGGGCTGCAGCTCGAGGCCCGTCCAGCTCCGCGGCACCTCCCCCTGCCCGACCAGCGTCTCAGCGATGAGCCGGGCCAGGTCACCGGGGATCGCGCCGCCGAGCCCGACTCCGATGTCGTTGATGCCGACGATTTCGCCCCGCAGGTTCACGAGGGGACCGCCCGAGTTACCGGGAAAGATCTGCGCGTCGTGGCCGATCCACTTGACGAGGAGTCCTACGTCTTCGCCGTCGAGAACGAACTCCCCCATGAACTTCTGCGGCAGAATGAGGTTCAAGTTGCTGACGACGCCGGCGGTGACGGACTGGGAGAGGGCGAGCGGACTCCCCATCGCGAGGACGCGCTCGCCCACGCGCAGCGCTGCGGACTCCCCCCACGGGGCGAACGGAATCGGCTGGCTCGGGTCCCTCCGCTCCGAGAGGTGGAGCTTCAGGACCGCGATATCCGCCAGCGCATCGGTCCCCACCCGCGTCGCCGCGACTTCCTCCCGCGAGGAGAGCGTGCACCGGATCCGTTTGGCCTTTCCCGCGACGTGGTGGTTCGTCACGACGTGGCCCTCGGGGCTGATGATCACCCCGCTGCCGGCGGCCTCGAACTTCTGCTCGCGACCGCCGCCGTAATCGAGGCTGACCACGTGGATGCGGACGAGTGCGGGATAGACCCGCTCGATGGGGCGGCGAAGCTCCGCCGGCGCGGAGGGCTCTTCGCCCGCGAATCCGGCCGCGGGTAGCATGCAAAGGCCGAAAAGCAGCGAGCGAGGCGACAGGGCGAGCCGCGTGGCGGCGATCATCTTCATTCTCGGTTTCTTCCTCCCAGCGGATCTGGCGCTGGGATTCTAACCGAGAATTGGAGAAAAACGGTGGCATGAATCATCGCGCCGATGGCCACGCGGGTACGGGGAAGCGATCGATGCGGCGTGTGGCCTACACGCCCTTCGCCTGGATGTGGGTGAGGACTTCCACCATCCTCTCGACGAGGCGCTCGTCTTTCGCCTCGCCGTAGTTCCGCAGGACGATCTCCTTGGCGAAGAGGTGGACGAAGTACCGCAGGCGGCGGCGCGGGTCCTCGACCACGGCCTGGTAATCGGGATGGGCCGCGTTGTACTGCCACGAGCGGCCGAGGACTCGCGATCGCCAGTCCCCATCCGGATCGTAGACGCGCTCGGGGTCGGGGATCCCCGCCTCGGGGTTTTCGCCGGCGAGCTTGGCGACGACCTCGACCGAGGCATCGGCGACGGCGGACCGATCTCCCTGGCGGGCCTCCACGCGAATCGCAGCGGAGCCGGTTCCCTCGGGGGCCGCGAAGACCGCCTTGTCCCCTTCCGCCGCGAGCGACCCGATGCCGTCGTGCAGGGTCCACAAGAACTCGACGTCCTCCGCGATGCGCCGGCCGGTTTCGTCCGAGGCTTTGGCGGCGAGGGCCCGCGAGGCTCCGGGCAGGAGCCGCGAGCGCCGCGGCACGATCCGAACGGCCGCGAGCGGTCCCGGCGGAAGCAACTCCGCCGCGGGCTCGGGCCCATCGCCCTCCTCGACCACCTCGCCGTCGGCCCGCGACGCCAGTTCCGCTCCCGCGGGGGCCGTGTCCCCCTCTTCGGGTCCGCGGCCGACTCGAGCGCCCTCCTCTCCCGATGCGAACGGATCTTCCCGCCCGGTGTCTCGCACGTCGAAGAAATCGTACTGCGGAAGGTTCTTCGCCACCGGCCGGAAGACCCGGCGGATCTCGCGCCCGAGATCCTCGTCCTCTTCGGCGCGGCGCCGCTGATTGTCTTCATCGAGAAGGCGAAGCAATTCGGGCTCCAGACCCCGCAGCGCTTCGCACAGCGCATCGGAAGCGGGGCCGGGGACGATCCCCCTCCGGGTCGCGGGAGCGACCTCGAGGTCGGGGAACTCGATGAGCCCCTCGATGCGCCCGGAGGACCACGGAGGCCGGGCGAAGTCGAGGCCTTCGAGCCGGGAGAGGTCCTCGCACACCACGGAGCCGCCGCAGGTGAGGGCGACGGCGGGCGGCCGCCGGGGCTCCTCCTCGGCCTCGACGAGGTACAACTCGACGCGTGCCGCGGCCCAGCCCGCGACGGGGAGGCTGGTGAATGCCTCGAGGCGGCGGCCGCGGAACCGCTCGGGGACGACGAGGAAGTCCTTGATCGACTTCCCACGGGCCACGCCGTCGATGATCCGGAGCTTGACCGGCCGGTCGAGGAGCTGCCCCCGCAGCTCCGAGCCGAGATAATCTCCCAGGCGCCGGCCGCCGAGCAGCTTCGCCGCGCCTGGGTGGACGCCGCGGATGACGACCTCGGTCCAGGTCTCGTCCGAGAGGCTCACAGACCGCTGCGGAACTCGCAGCACTTCGGCCGAGGGCTGATTCCGAACGAGGCGGAGGGACCAGACGTCGGAGCCGGCCACCCGCGAGCGCATCTCCAGCTCGGCGCCAAGGGACCAGAAGCCGAGGATTCCGATGCCGTACTTCCCGAGCAGCATCTCCTGTTTGCGCTCGGCGGGCGAGAGGTTGCGCTTGAAGGAGTGGCCGATATTGGTGGCGATGCGCTCGAGGGCTTCCGGGCGCCCGATCTGGGGAAAGACGCCGGCACCATCGTCGAGGATCGAGAGCGCCATCTCGCCGCGCCGGCGCCGGCGCGTCACCGTGACGCGCCGTGCCCCGGCGTCGAGCGAGTTCTGGACCAGCTCGGCGATCGCCTTCCTTGGATCGCTCTGGCTCTGGGCGATGAGGCGGATGAGGTCGAAAGGGTTCGCGGGGCGAAGCCGGACGGTCCGGCCGCTGCGGCCGGAGGGCGAGCCGGCGGGGAGCGCGCGCTCGACGTTGTTTTTTCTGGAGACCATGTGCCCCTATTCCAACCGGGCGGCACCGGGGGGGCAAGAGCAAGAGGGGGGAAGAAGTTCCTTGAGCCGGGGCGCCGTGGCCGTCAGAATCTTGGCGCCGGGTGAGCGTGGCTGAAGAAGAGGGCGCTATGAACAGATTCCTTGTCTATACCGTCGCTCCGGTCATTGCCTTCACGCTCTGCCCGAGAGTCTCCGCTCAGCCGGATTGCCCCCCCGAGGGCACCTACGAGCTCCTCGACGGCAGCGAGCTGCGCATCGATTGCTTCGTCTGCGAGCTGGTCGAGAACGTCATCCCGCTCGTGGGGAGGTTTCGGCTCGAGGAGCTGCACTTGGGCCAGGTAGGCGACGAACCCGTTTACGCACTTCGGGACATCGAATTCCGCCACCGCAAGGGCAAGACGAGCTACCACCGCGTGACGGGCGGCGGGACCTACGCGATCGCCGCCGGAGGTGCGCAGACCATCGCTCTGGCGCTCTCCCTCAGGGGGCAGGAGCCCCAGAACCTCGCAGGCGCCGGCGCCATCGATCCCGCCGTAGTCTGGCCCTCGATCGATATCGAGGCAACCGTCGACCAACCGGGACAAGGCATCTTCATCCAATCGGTGCGGCTCGTGGCAGCTCCGGTCCGGCCCGCGAAGTTCACCCAGTACCGGCTCCTCCCGGAGAGCTACTGGCTCGTCGACTGCGATTTCTGCCGGCGGCTCGTTCTGCCGATCCCGATCGAGGGGAATTTCCTTCTCGGGCAGGTGCAGGATACGCCGCCCTTCAGCTTCTACCGCATGGAATGCATCGACTTCCGCGCCACGGGAGTCGGCCCCCCGCCGGCGGTGATTTCCGGCTTCGGAAGCTACACGCGTTTCGAGGAGGTCGCGCTCTTGGAAACGATGACCCTGGACCTCGGCGTCGATCAGTGGGGGGAAGGCTTCAAAGGCGCGGTCCTCCAGAGCGAGATGAAATCGCGCGGGGCGCCGTTCCCGGCGATCCGGATCGACCTCGTCCAGTCGAACCCCGTCGACTCGAACACCATCTACAAGATCCACATCGTCGCCGAGCCGTTCGACGGCCTTCCGCCGGTCGAATTCCGCCGGGGCGACGCCAACGACGACGGCCGGGTCGACCTCTCCGACCCGGTGGCGATTCTGAACTGGCAGTTCCTCGGGGAGGTGGAACCAGGCTGCCGCGAGACCGCCGACGCGAACGACGACGGCGCGAGCGACCTATCGGATCCCGTCTATCTCCTCAACTACCTCTTCCTGGGCGGAGAAGAGCCCGCGAAGCCCGGTGCGGCCGCCTGCGGCCCGGGGCCCGGTTTCGGAGTTGAGTGCGCGAAGTACGACTCCTGCGTGCCGGGGAAATAACTTTCGACGGACCCGAGAGACGGGTCAAATCTCGCTGGGAGTGCCAAGGAACCCACCAGTGCCTCCTTCACCAAACAACCGATCCAGGAGAGGATACATCCATCGCAAGGCTCGCTTGCACGAATCATCAGTCCGCAGAAGCAAGAACGGCGCAATGCACGCCCCGAGGATGACGTGGTTCCACGTTTCGAAGCGGATACCCACCCAGATGCTGACCCCCATCGCCTGGATGGTCTCGGCGATTGCCAGGACCGTCGGCTCACCCTGCCGGCCAGATTCAGAACCGCTGCAGCAGCGCACGGCGCCATGGTGACCAAGCGCCGGTCTCGCCGGCTACGATCTCGGGAGAGGAGGCAGCAGAGGTTGAACGAACAACCACTTGCTGGTGAAGACCACCACCTCTGTGTCCTCCGTGTCCTCTGTGGTTAACGTCTCTCTCGGCAGGTAGACATTTCCCTGAGGCTGGTGGATGCTCCTTGAGTCGTGACCGTCCCACGGACACAATCTCGTCCCCGGTGAGCGAATGATCCTTCTGTTTGACCGAGCGCCGCGCGTCTCCTTTGGCGTCGCGGCGGCGACGATCACGCTCGCGGTTTTCGTCGGGTCGATCGGCTGCTCGGCCTTCTACCGGGGCACCGACCCGAAGGCCGTAGATCGGTGGATCGACACCACGCCTCCGACTCTGAAGCTCTCGGCGAAGGCCGACCACTACCAGCGGCGCATCCAGGAGCACTTCCAGACCCCGGAAGGTCTCATCTGGTACCGGAGGGAGATCGCCCCTGCTCCCGAGGGCTCGGCGAAGCCCTACGGCAACCTGGCCGATGGATGCTTCTACACCGGAATTTACCTGGCGAGCCAATCGCTTCGCTACGCCGTCACGCGGCTCCCCGAGGCCCGCACGGAGGTGCTGAAGACGCTCGGGGCGATGGAGATCCTGCACAACGTCACCGGGAAGCGCGGGCTGCTCGCACGGCACTTCGGGCCGGCGGGCAACTGGTCGGGGGGCTCGTGGCGGCCGTCGCCGGCCCTTCCCCGGTACGACTACCGCGGCGACGTCAGCAAGGATCAGTACTCAGGGTATATCCACGGCCTGGGTGTCGCCTGGGCCGTCGTCGATGATGCCGAAATACGCGCCCGCGTCCGCGACCTTGCGGCGGCCCTCGCGGACCACATCCGCGAGAACGAACTCCAAATCGTCGACGCGGGCGGCAAGCCGACGACGTTCGGAGACCTGCGGGGGCGTCGCTGGCTCCTCCCGGTCGGCGTCAACGCCGCCATCGCGCTGGCCATCGCGAAAGTCGGCGCCGATGCGGCGGGGGGCGACGCCCGCCTCGCCTTTTACCGGCGGCTCATCGACGACGGCTATGCGCGGATCGCCCGCCGAGCCCATATCGCGATCTTCGACAGCGGAAAGCGCGTCAACGACCACATGGCCTACCTCGCCCTCTACCCGCTTCTCCTCATCGAGAAGGACCTCACCGTCCTCGATGACCTCCACCGCGCGGAGGAGCGGAGCTGGCGTTTCGTGGGGGAGGAGCGCAACGCCTTCTTCGCCTTTGTGCACGGGGGCGGCGTCGAATTGCAGGGAGGACGGGCGGCTGCGCCCGGGACGACCGAGGGAGGCCGCCGCGGTCGCGAGGCGCTCCTCGAGTATCCCGCGGACAAGGTCCACTGGCCCGTGGACCTCATCACTTTGGGCTACGACTTCCCCCGCGCCTGCATCGGCGACGGCGGACTGCCCACCTCGACCGTCGCCGTGCCCCTTTACCTTCGAATGCGCTCGGCGAGCTTGTGGGTGAGCAACCCCTATCGTCTGGCCGGCGAAGTCCAGGAGGGCGGGAAGTTCGAGAACGCGGGCGTGGACTACCTCCAGGGTTACTGGATGGGAAGGTACCACGGGTTCATAGCCGATGTGGACTGAACCCGGTCAGGGACCAGCGGTCAGTCTTTCTAGTCGCCCCAGTAATCCGGCCACGAGCTGAGCGAGTCGCTTTGAGATGGACGGGCCGGCGGGGGCTCGGGCGGCGGAGCGTTCTTCTCTTCGCGCCGCGGTTCGCTCGGCGGGGGTGGACTCGACTGGGCGGGCTGCGAGGAGGCCGCCGATAGTCCGCGGCCTCCCTGCGAACGGCCGCCGCCGCTTCGCCCTTGCTCGACGCCTCTCCTCCCTTGCTCGCCGCGCGCCTCACCGCGGCGGTCCTGACCTCCGCGTCGGTTTCGCGGATTCTCCTTCCTGCCCTCCGGTTTGCGAGCCGGCCCTCGCGGCGCTCGCTCAGCCGGCCCCTGAGACGATTGTTCATCAGATCGCCGGCCCCCGCGCTGCGACTGGCGGCGATCGCCCCCGCCTCCGCGGCCCCCCGTGCGAGGTTTCCCGCCCGATCGCCGACCCCCGGATGGGCCGCCGGTTTTTCCCCGCTTCTCCCGTGAGGCGTTCTCCACCTCGTCGATCGGCGCGGCAATCTCGGGAGGCGGGGATCCTTCGTGCAACCTCTCCTCGTCCCGCGGCGGCGCGGCGGCAGAGTGGCCGAGGTCGGAGAAAAGGAAGTCCTCGGCGCTGGGGGGTTCTCCAGGGGGGACATCGCGGACAGGGGGCTCTTCTTCGCGGTCCTCTCCAGGCTCGCGGACGTGCCCCGCATCATCCGGCGGGAGATCCAGGACCTTGCCCTCGGTGAGGTCGTCTTCGGCGGAATCTCCCTCGATGCTTCCTCTCCCCAGCGCGGGCCCGTCGAATGGGATCGGCGGGGACGGCATCTCGAACGTGAACGCTTCCTCGGGCGCCAGCAGCTCGTCGAATTCCGGCCCAGGCGCCTCGGGGAGCGGACCTCCCTCCGGATAGAATCGGTCCTCCGCCGGTTCCCGCTCGCGCCCGCGCCCGCGCCGGCCGCGCCCCCTTCGGCCCGACTCCCGCCGGCCCGGCTCGCCGCCGCCGCCAGTGTCGCGGCCGTCAGTGCCGTAGCCACCAGGGCCGCGGACGGAATCGGCCCGGCCGGCTTGCTCCCGACCGATTCCCCGCTCGCGAGCGTGGCCTCCTGCAGGGGTGGAACGCCTTCCGTCGCCTCCAGGAGCCGCGAACCGCTCCCTCGACACCTCCCCCCGCCCACGGCCGCGCCTCTCTCGCCGATCCCTCCCGCGACCGCGGTCGCGCTGAAGTCGTCGCTGCCGTTCGGCTTCCTTCTCCCGGAGATATTCCTCCGGAAGGTCGGGCCAGGGAGAAATCTGCCCCGACGGCCCTACGTCTGAGCCGGGTCCGTAATGGAATTCCGGCTCGCGGACACGGCGCGCCATTTCCGCGACCTCCCCGTCGCTCATGGGAACGCCGCCGAGGTAGAGCGACAGCGCCTCGTCTTCCCTTGATGTGTCTTCCTTCGATGTCGATTCGCGAGAACCCCGGGAAATGAGAGGTCCCTCGACGGCCGAAGGGATCGTCGAGAATGCGGCGAGTGGAGGACTTAGTGTCGCGGGAATCTCCAGGATGACTTCGCGGGGCGACGCGGAGGGGTCTGAGAGAACCTCCATCGCGCTCTTCAGCTCACCGATGGAATAGCGGTGGGAGATCAACTGGGCCGCCGGGACATAGCCTTCGGCGACCAAGTGACGCGCCTCCATGTAGTCGGCGCGGTTGGCGCCGCAGGCGCCATGAATGTGCAGCTCGCGGCGGGCGATCGCGACTGGATCGATGGTTGCCGCTCCCGCGGAGACCTCGGCGGGGACGAGGAGTGAGATGTGACCGCCGATCGCGCTCAAGGTGACGGCTCTCCGCACCGCGACGCCGTCCGGGATTGTGACAACGACCGCATCGACCCCGCCCGGCGATTCGGCGAGCACTTTCGCCACCGCCTCGTCGCCCCCCGCGAGGAGGGCATCGAACGGAAGGGCCAGAGGCCGCACGCTCTCGATCCGCCTCGCATCCGGGTCGAGGACGGTGACCCGGCGAGCCTTGCGGTATCTGCCGATCGTCGCGCAGAGGATACCGGGGATCCCCGCTCCGATCACCACGAGATGGGTGGTGTTCGAGATCGGAAGGTGGTTCATCGCGTTCATGGAGAAGGCGAGCGGCTCGATGAAGAGCCCGCTGTCGGCGTCCATGCCGTCGGGGAGGGGGATCAGGCAGCCCTGGGAGATCGCTTCCGCCGGGACGATGAACTCCTCGGCGTAGGCTCCGGCCTCCCCGAATCCGTGGATGTGGTAGGCGCGCGGGCAGAGGTTCTCCCGCGCCCGGAAGCAGAAGTCGCACTCGCCGCAGCCGACGATCGACTGCACCGCATAGCGCTCCCCCGGGATGATGTCTTGCACGCCCAGGCCGAGGCGGAGAACCTCCCCCGCGACGCCGTGGGCGGCGACCTTGGATTCGCCGCGCTCGGCCCGAAGACCGATGCGCAGGAGCCTGAAGAGGACCTGGCCGGGACCCGGCTCGGGGGTCGGCAGCTCGCCGACGTTCACCGCGCCGCTGCGACTCAGAATGGCGACTTTCGTGGCTGGATCTCCGCTCGTGGATCGATTCATGCGCCCATCGGCGCACCCGTTCGGAAAGGCGAGAGATCATAGGCGCGGCCCGAGGGAGGATCAAGAAGGAGGGGAGATGGCCGGCTTCCTTCGATCACCTCCGGACTCGCCAGAGCTGGATGAGGTGGTACCGCGGGCTCTCGCCCTGGGAAGCCTCGAGGGAGAGCCCCGCGCGCAGGTCGGCGGGTAGGTTCGCGATGAAATCGGGAGGAAGGATGACGTAGTCCACTCCCTCGCCGATGGCCTTCCGCACCTCCTCGGGCGTCCCGGCGTGGAGCGGCACCGTCGGCCAGGCGAAGGCGAACGGCTCCGCGTCGGTCCCGTAGGCGACGGCACGGGCATCCGCGGGCACCTGCGTGCGGATGTGGTCGAGAAGGACCTTCTCGCCCCGGTCCGTCACCCAGAAACCTCCCACCCGAGCGATGGCGAACCCAGCGAACCAGAGGACGAGGAGCCATGCGGCCCGGCGCTCTCGGACCGCGCTCGCGGCCCCGCTCCGATCGGAACGGGTCGATGCGCCGATCCATCGGCTCGCAAAGAAGGCCAGGTGCAGGGCGGCGAACGGGTACACGGGGAGGAGGTACTGGTCCCGCTTGGAGCGGATGCAGGAGAGAACCAGGAGCCCCGTGACCATGAAGATGAAGGGAATGCGAGATCCACGGCGAATGGCGGGATCCGGATCGCGCCAGGCCCGCATGGAGTCGGCGATGGAGAAGGGAAGGAGCAGCGTGAAGGGGAGGAACCGCGCCGGGAAGACGCCCAGGTAGTAATACGGCGGCTCCGGGTACTTGTCCCAGGCCTTGGGAATGCCCTCGCCGAAGATGAGCCCGATCAGGTACGCCTCCTCGCCGGCCCAGCGGACCGCCAGGGCCCAGAGCGAGAGGGGAGCGATGAAACCGATGAGGGCGGCGAGGATCGCCGCAGGATGCGGGGACGAATCCTTCCTCGCCGTGAGGAAGTAGACAGTGAAGCCCGCGATGAGGATCGCAGGGCCCACGGGCCCCTTGCCGAGGACCGCGAGGGCCATCGCGAGCCCGCCCATCGCCCCTCCTCCCCAACGCGTCCAGACGCCGGCGCCCGGGCGGAGTGCGAGCCATAGGAGCGCGGCGGCCAGAGTGTTGAAGGCGGCGGCGGTCATGTCGGTGCGCGACGCCCCCGAGTCCCTCACCCACGGGATCGTGGAGGCGAGGATGCAGGCCGCGGCCAGGCCGCCCGTGCGGCCAATGAGGGCGCGCCCGAAGAAATAGACCGCCGCCAGGGCACCGAGGGAGAGGACCACGGAGACCAGGCGGGCGCTCGCGGTGTTGGCGCCGCCGGTCAAACGGAAGGAAGCCCCCGCGAGCCAGTAGTAGAGCGGCGGTTTCTCATGGTACGGAACTCCCAGGAGCTTGGGCGCCGCCCAGGTTCGCATCTCCGACATCTCGCGGGCGATCTCGGCGTGACGACCCTCGTGGGAAAGGCGCGGCGCATCCCGCCCGATCGTCGCCGAAGAGAGGACCGCGCCGGCGGCGAGGATGAGGGACAGGTCCCTCACCGTTTCACGAACGCCGAGCGAGGCCGCACTCCCCATCCGACTCTCCCTTCGAGTGTCGGTTGATGATGACGGGGCCGCTCACGGGTGCAACGGAAGAGGATCCGGCGGGACCGTTCCGCCGAAGGAGAAGAGGTGGAGGGGAGCCTGACCGGGAGCGGAGGAGAGGACGGGAGGGGTGGGGGGGATGCCGATGGCCGCGTCTGGCGCGGCGAGCCGGAACGGGTCCGGATTGCCCGAGACGATCACGTAGAACTGCTCGCCCCGCCGGAGGAGCTCCTTGATCTCATCTCGCGCAACCTGTACCGCCGGAATCACCCGGCGGAGTTGAAACTCGAGGAAGGGGCGGTTCATGTCCGCCATCGCCAGGAAATAGACGGGAGATCGATCGATGATGGTCCGACTCCGTTCGATGAAGGCGGGGGGCGTCCTCCTCCCCTCGTGCGAAGAGATGTCGAAGAAATCCGCGCCCGGCCAGAAAAGACAACCGCCCGCGACCGCAGCCGCCTTCAACCGAGAGATCCATCGTCCAGCGGCGACGGACCTCTCCGGTCCGAATTCGGTCCACGAGGCCGTGAGAAGCGCCAGCGCAGGAATCGCCGGCATGAGGTAGTGCTCCTGCTTCTTTCCGGCCAGCGTTAGGACGAAGAAGATCACGCCCGCCCAAGAGAGGAGGAAACCGGTGCCCCTCTCCCGCCGGCGCTCGCGGAAGGCGCGCAGGAGGGCGGGGACCAAGAAGATGCACCAGGGGGCGAAGCAGGGGACAAGCCGCACGAAATAGAAGAAGGTCTGCATGATCGGGGTCTCCGGCCGGTGATCGAGCCCTTCGACGGCCCCCTCAGCCTCGCGGAGGAAGACATCGAGGATGAGGCCGTTCCGCCGCATCACCGCCGCGTACCATGGCGTTGCGATGGCAAGGAAGAGGAGGATCCCGAGCGGGTGGAAAACCCTGCCGATCTCTTTCCAACGGCGGCCCACTCCCAGGTAGAAGAGGATGCAAGCCAGGACGAGGGCCGGCCCGACCTGCTTGGATAGAAATGCAAGACCTAGGGAGGCCCAGGCGGCGAGGATCCACGGAAGCGGCCGCCGCCGCTCCCCCGGCGCCGGCTCGAAGGCGCGCCAGAAGGCATAGAAGGCGGCCGTCATGCAGAAGGTCATGAGCACATCGGTCTCGGCCCGGCGGGCTCCTCGGGCGAAGAGGTTCGCGGTCGCGAGCATCAATCCCGCCCAGAAACCGAGCCGCGGCTGGCCCATGGTGCAGCCGAAAGCGTATACGACAAGCACGGTGAGGACCCCGCAGATCGCGGAGAACGCGCGTCCCGCCTCTTCGGACGGCTCGCCGGCGATTTCGAATCCCAGGAGCGCCAGCCAGTAGGCCAGGGGAGGCTTCTGGAAGCGCGGGACGCCGCTCAAGCGGGGGACGAGCAGGTCCCCGCTCTCCGCCATCTCCCGCGCGGTTTCGAGGACCCGAATCTCTTGCTGTCGGACGACCGGACGACTTCCCGAGACCGTGAAGAACGCCGCTCCCGCGACGAGGATCAGGATCCCGGCGTGGGTACCGTGGCGCCGGCAGGCCGAGCCGAGGCCTCTCGCGAAGGAGGGCGCATCTCCCGCGGACTGCGGCCGCACGTTGGCGGCGGGCTGAATTTCGGTCGGCATCGCCTCCTCTCTAGAATCTTCAGTGCGACGCCAAGTTCGAGAGCGCTATAGTACCTCGCACGCAGGGACCTGTCGCCGGTGGAGGCTTCCCTGGCTACAATACGCCCGCGCTGCCCGGTCCGGTCTTGGACCGGCGGCGGAACGAATCCCGCGGACTGGCATAGAGAACGGAGAAGACCATGGAAACGAAGGAACGCCCCGAAGAGGGCGGTTCGAGATCGGGAATGGACCGGCGGAGCTTCCTGGTGGCGGGCGGCGGCACGCTGGCCGCGGGGCTGGCGCTCGGTTTGGGAGCGGCGGGCGCCCCCGCTGCGGCCGAAGACCCGTTCAAGCTTCCCCCGCTACCCTACGCGAGCGACGCCCTCGAGCCCTCCATCGACAAGGCGACGATGGAGATCCACCACGGAAAGCACCACCAGGCCTACATCACGAACCTGAACAAGGCCCTCGCGGGCCGTCCGGAGGCCTCGAAGCCCATCGAGGAAATCCTCCGGGGGATCGAAAGTCTCCCCGCCGAGATCCGCACCGCGGTGCGCAACCACGGCGGCGGCCACCACAACCACTCGCTCTTCTGGACGAGCATGAAACCCCACGGCGGCGGGGATCCTGCCGGGAAGCTCGGCGACGCGCTGAAGAGCGCTTTCGGGGGCGTCGACAAGTTCAAGGCGGCCTTCACCGATGCCGCCACGAAGCACTTCGGGAGCGGCTGGGCCTGGCTCGTGTCGAAGGGAGGGAAGCTCGAGGTGCTGTCCCTGCCGAACCAGGACAGCCCCCTCATGCAGGGCGCAGCTCCGCTCCTCGGCCTCGACGTCTGGGAGCACGCCTACTACCTCAAGTACCAGAACCGCCGGCCGGAGTACATCACGGCTTGGTGGAGCGTCGTCAACTGGGACGAGGTGGCGAAGCGGCTGGCGTAGCCCTCAGAAATTACGGATCGTTCGGCAGCGGGCTCGCGATGCCGTCGTTCCAGAGGACGCGATCGAAAAAGACCGCGTTCGGGGTGTAGGGCGGCATGTTGGAGATGTTGCTCAGCGCCGGATCGTAGTTCCAGTCGCGGACGGGCGGCTGGTAGCGGTCGCCTCCAGTGCCGTTCCACGGCGCCATCGCGATCTGGCTCGAGAAGATCTTGATGAAGGCTCCGCGTATCATGGCGGTCTTGCTGGTCCAGTTCTCGTGGAAGCGGACCAGGTTCTCGAAGCCTCCGGAGTAAGTGCCGCCGCCGTCCGGCGTAGGGATGTTGCCCGTGACGATGGCCAGATTGTACTGGGTCGCGGTGGCGACCGGCAGGACTCCGGCGACTTTCGAGTCGTTCCACGCGTTCGAGAGGAGGTTGACCGCATCGGCGATCACCGAAGCCCCCTTCTTGTCGATCGTGTTGTAGTTGCCTTTCACGTACATGGGGTCTTCCGAGACGACGTTGAGCGGCCGCAAGAGCAAGGAGCCGTTCGTGAGCCGGATGCCGTTGGGCTGTGTGGCGCTCGAGTCGGTGCGATAGGCGTAGATGAGGCCGTTGGCCGGGAAGGCGCCGGAGATGTTCAAGAGGCCCATGTCGATCTCCGTGACGGTGATCGCCTTTCCTTCGCGGGCGTCGTACATCGTCTTTTCGAGGATCGTGGCAGGCGGCAAGAGAAGCGGGTTGCCGTTCTTGTCGTAGGCCGTGCCGTCGCGCACCACCAGATCCGCGTTCTTGTGGTAGTACCCCTTCTCGCCCGTGACGGGATCGAACGCCTTGATCGATTGGATCTCCGGCGAGACGACCTCCTTGACCCCGTGGGCGCCGCTCTGGACCGTTCCCTGCCACTGAGTATTGGCCAAGTTGACCCAGTCGGCGTTCTCGGAGTCTTCATCGACCGTCATGGATTCGTACGAAGACGTGCCGTTGATCTTGATATTGACCGTCCCTTCGCTGTCGAGGCCCGTCGCCTTGCGCCTTCGGAGAATGTCGCCGGTGCAGCGGAGGTAGTCGGTGTTGACGGTCAGCGTATTGAGGCAACCGAGGTAGATGTCCTGGTTCGAGTGGATCCTGCCTCCAAGGGTCATGTTCGGCCCGGGGAGGATCTCGAGGTCGTCGTTGTAGAAGATCATGTACTGAAAGAGGGGGGTCATCGAGAGGTCGACCAGTCGCTCGACCCTCGTCGTGGCTTTGCCCACGGTCGACGTGGCGACGATCCGGTAGGTTTGAATTGCCATCACGATGCCGTCGTCGTTCGTTCGGTTGGAACTTACTCCGATGGGCTCGATCGTGAAGGGATAGCTCACACCCGCGATCGTGACCGAACCCGAGAGCGTCGGAGCTACGAACCCCGCCACTTGCTTCAGCATCTGCTTCTGGGCGGCTTCCGTGGTCCCTTCGGCCACCGACAACGCTGCGGTCTGATCGAGCGTGTACTGGCTGTGCTTGGCGCCGAAGTTGGTGGTCATGACCGCCGCCGAAAGGGACAAAACCACGATGAGGGAGATGGCCAAGGTGAGGACGAGGATGGTCCCTCGTCTCCGTTGCCGGGGGCGATTGTTGGGGGTCATGGGCTATTCCCTCCTCGCTGAAATGGGTCAGTTCCTCATGTCGACGCTGCCGGAGAGGGTGAAGCTGAGCGGATCCCCCTTCTTCGTCGTTCGGAGCGTTCGGATGATGACGCGGATTTCGTTCTGCTGGAGCGACGCATCCTCTTTGATGGTGGCGAAGTCTACGGAATCGACGAACCGCCCGAGGTGCCAGACGGGGGTCAATCCGCTATAAACCCTCAGTGTCCCGTCAGCGTCGAGGCGGATCGTGTAGACCGTCACCCCCCATTCGAGGTCCCCCGTGACGGCGTCGAAGGGGAAACCGTTCGAGTCCAGGTCTCGGAGGACTCGGAATTCGAGCCGTTTTCCTCCCGCGATCACCCGCGGGTACTCCAGACCCAGAGCCGCGGCGGTGTTCCAGCCGGTCTTGCGAAGCAGCTCCGCGATGCGGTCGAAGGCCTGCTGGCCTTCCGTCTTCAGGGAGTCGTCGACATCGATGTCGCCGACGAGTCCGAACGTCTCGATCGTGATCGAGAGCACGGAAACGAGGAGGGTTCCCAGGACGGCAAGAGCAATCAGCATTTCGAGGAGGGTGAATCCTCGGCTCTCACGCGGCAGCGATGCTCTCATTGATCCTCTCTCCTCACGATCGGTCGAGCGGAAGGGAGATCGGATGGACCGAGACGGCCGTGAAATCAGCCCGTCGGTGAGCCCGGCTCTCACACCCTCCGGCGGTATCCCGCTGCGGCAGGGTAGGTAGTTCATACCCGGTGGCCCGAAGCCTTTCCGGGGCGCGCGCCGCCGGCCGTTCGGCCGAAGGCGTTCCTAAATGGAGCGCCCCACTCCGCTTCGCTTGCCGGAGATCGGCGGGAGGCCTCGCAGGCCTTCCGTTCCCCGGCGTATCGATGAGGAGAAGTTCAACTTTCGTGCCGCAAGGGAGGCAAAGCTACGGATTCATGGCCTCCGGATCGTCCCGTCCCAGCCGCGGAGCCGGCCCCAGTCGAAGTCGAACGGCGGTTCGTCGCGGATCGGGTGCTTCGCCGCGAGGGTTTCGTCGATGTCAACGCCGAGTCCGGGCCGCTCGTTAACGTACGCGAGGCCGCCGCGGGCCTCAGGCGTGCCCGGGAAAACCTCCCGCGCGGCGTCGTTCCAGACCGTCCATTCCTGGACGCCGAAGTTCCAGGTGGCAAGGTCCAGATGGAGGTTCGCGGCGTGGCCGATGGGCGACGCGTCGCCCGGGCCGTGCCAGGCGGTGCGCACGCGGAAGAAGTCGCAGAGGGCCGCGATCTTCCGCGCGGCGCTGATGCCGCCGATCTGGGAGACGTGGCAGCGGATGAAATCGATGAGCCGGCCCGAGACGAGGTCGACCCACTCGTTGGGGTTGTTGAACAGCTCGCCCATGGCGATCGGCGTCGCGCACTGCTGGCGCAGCACCTTGAAATAGCCGATGTCCTCCGGCGCAAAGGGGTCTTCGAAGAAGAAGAGGCGGAATTTCTCCAGCTCCTTGGCGACGGCGATCGCCTGAATCGGGTGGAGCCGCTCGTGGGCGTCGTGGAGCAGCTCGACCTCGTCTCCCAGCTCCTTGCGAAGGTGCTCGAAGAGCCTCGGGAGCGTCCGCTGGTAGGCGGAGGGCTCGAAAAGGTTGCCCGCGAAGTGGTCCGCGCCGCTTCCGGGAGCTTGCTGCTGCTGCTTGGGGTCGCTCGAGGAGCCCGCGCCGTACGTCGATTGACCCGGCACCCCGACCTGGACCCGCACGAAGCGCACGCCATCGGCCATGTAGCCGCGGGCGCGCTCGGCGACCTCCTCGGGAGTCCGTCCCGCCGCGTGGCGGTAGATCGGCACCCCGGTGCGGCACTTGCCGCCGAGGAGCTGGTAGACCGGCATGCCGGCGCGCTTGCCCTTGATGTCCCAGAGGGCCGCGTCGACGCCGCTCAGTGCGTTCATGAGGACCGGGCCGTTCCGCCAGTAGGAGCTCTGGTACATCGCCTGCCAGAGGTCTTCGATCGGGTCGACTTCCTTCCCTCTGAGGAACGGGTCGAGGTACTGCTCGACCGCGGTGACCACGGCGCGCGGCCGCTGCGTGAACGTCGCGCAGCCGACTCCGTGGAGGCCGGGCTCGCTCGTCTCCACCTTGACGATGACGAGCCGGATGCGTGCCGGCGCGGTGAGGATCGCTTTGACGCGCGCGATGCGCACCGGAGCGCCGCCGCGCCCGGAGCCGGCTGGAGCGCCGGCCGGAGGAACGAGCGGCGAAGGGCCCGGATCGGATTTCTCTTGAGCCTGGAGCCGAGCGCTACGCCCCGCCCCCAACAGCAGCCCCGAGAGCGCGGCGCCCGCCGACAGTTGACCCAGAAAGCTCCTGCGGTCCATGGATCCTCCTCCTGTTCGTGGGATTCCGGCCGGTTATAGTAACGGGGTTCACCTGCGAGAGAGAAGGCCCGAAGCCCCGCAAGCCGGAAAGCACCATGACCCAGAAAGCGAAATGTCTCGGCGCGCTCGACGCGAAGCGGTTCACGCCCGCGACCGTCCGCGAAGAGATCCGCCGGAACTTGATCCGCAAGCTACGCGCCGGCGAGAAGCTCTTTCCGGGCGTCGTGGGCTTCGAGGAGAGCGTCATCCCGCAGGTGGTGAACGCTCTCCTTGCACGCCAGGACATCATCTTCCTCGGTCTACGCGGCCAGGCGAAGACGCGCCTCTGCCGCCTGCTCGCCGACTTCCTCGACGAGGAAACGCCGGCCATCGCGGACTCGCCGCTCCGCGAGCACCCGCTCGCCGCGGTCACCGAGCGGAGTCGCGAGCGCGTGGAGCGGGAGGGAGCCGACCTGCCGATCGAGTGGATCCCCCGCGAGGCGCGCTACGGCGAGAAGCTCGCGACGCCCGACGTCACCATGGCGGACCTGATCGGCGACGTCGATCCGCTCAAGGCCGCCCACAGGAAGCTCGATCTCTCGAACGAAGAGGCCATCCATTTCGGGATCATCCCGCGGATGAACCGCGGCATCTTCGCGGTGAACGAGCTGCCCGATCTCGCACCGCGGATCCAGGTCGGCCTCCTCAACATCCTCGAGGAGCGCGATATCCAGATCCGCGGTTTCCCCGTCCGCTTCCCCCTCGACCTCGTCCTGGTCTTCACGGCCAACCCGGAGGACTACACGAACCGCGGGAGCATCATCACGCCCCTCAAGGACCGAATCGCCTCCCAGATCCTGACGCACTACCCGCGCACCATCGAGGATGCGCGGGCCATCACAGCCGCCGAAGCGTACCTCGAGCGCGGCGACGGCCTCACGAGGGTCGAGATCCCCGAGTGGATGGCGGACATCATCGAGGAGATCGCTTTCCGCGGGCGCGACAGCGAGTACGTCGACCAGAAGTCCGGCGTCTCGGCGCGGCTTCCGATCGCCGCCCGCGAGGTCCTGGTGAGCCAGGTCGAGCGGAGGCTCGTGCGGGATGCGCGGGCGGCCCCGGTGCCGCGGGTCGTCGACCTGGCCCAGCTCATCCCCGCCATCACGGGGAAAGTGGAGCTGGTCTTCGAGGGTGAGCAGGAAGGGACGCTCAAGGTGGCCCGCCACCTTGTCGGCACCGCGTGCCGGACGGTGTTCGACCGCCGATTCCCCGACGTGATCCGCGAAGGGAGCGAACCGGAGCATCCGAAGGGCCGCAAGGGCTCCGCCGGCCGCGGAACGCCGGCCAGACCCGCTCACAAGCGGGCCCAGGATGACGAGGCTACCGAGGAGACCCCCGCCGATCCCCGCAACGACCGCTACAAGCCCATCCTCGATTGGTTCGCGGGCGGTAAGAAGCTTGAGCTGTCCGACGACCTCGACGATGAGTCGTACTGCAAGGCGCTCGAAGCGATCCCGGGCCTCTCCGACGTCGCCGGCGAGTTCCTGCCCGCCAGCTCGCGCGCCGAGCGCGCCGCGGTCATGGAGCTGGTCCTCGAGGGGCTCCACCAGCACTCGCTCCTGGCCAAGGAGGATGTCGCGGCGCGCGCCTCCTACAGCGACATGCTGGGGGTCATGCTCGAGGGACTCAAGTGAGGATCCGCTACCTCGACTGGAAGGCGGGCGTCCGGTTGGCCGGCGGGCGGCTCAAGCTCCTCAAGCGGCTCTTCTCGATCCTCCTCGTCCAGCAGGACGGGGACGCCGAGGCGGCCCTCGAACTTCTGCGGATGATCGGCGAGCGCCACGGGCTCTTCGACGAGGAGTTCACCTTCGAGGACTTCAAGCAGCAGATCCTCGCCGAGAAGCTCGTGACCGCCACGCCTTCGGGTATCCGCCTCACCCCGCGCGGCGAGCGGTTCGTCCGCACGGAGTCGTTCCATCAGATCTTCAGCGGTCTGAAGCCCAGCGACCTGGGCGAGCACCGGACTCCGCACACGGGTCGAGGGCTCGAGCTGACCGCCGAGACGCGCCCCTACCGTTTCGGCGACGACCCCGCGGAGATCGACTTCCGCGGCTCCTTCCGGAATGCCTTCGCTCGAGGAGATCCCGACGATCCTACGCTCCTCGAGGACGACCTGCAGGTCTTCGAGAGCGAGCGATACGTTTCGGTGGCGACCGCGCTTCTCCTCGACGTGAGCCACAGCATGGTCCTCTACGGCGAGGACCGCATCACCCCCGCCAAGCGCACCGCCTTGGCCCTCGTCGAGCTGATCCGCAGCCGGTTTCCGAAGGACGCGCTCCACGTGATCCTCTTCGGCGACGACGCCCGCGAGGTTTCGGTGCGCGACCTCACGTACGCCGGCGTCGGCCCCTACCACACGAACACCCACGCGGCGTTGCGTCTGGCCCGCCAGATCCTCCTCCGGAAGAAACACGGCAACCGGCAGATCTTCATGATCACCGACGGGAAGCCGACGGCCCTGTTCGAGGAAGGCCAGCTCTACCTGAACCCCTTCGGCCTCGACCGGAAGATCGTGAACAAGACCCTAGACGAAGCAGCCGAATGCCGCCGCCAAGGAATCCCGATCACGACGTTCATGGTGACCAAGGACCCGCTCCTCGTGAACTTTGTCGAGCGGCTCACCGAGGTGAACCGCGGCCGCGCGTTCTTCTCCTCGCTCGACCGCCTGGAGCAGACGGTCTTCGTCGACTTCATCCGCAACCGACGGGGGAAGGTGCGTTGACGGAGCCCCCGCACTCGGAGGTTCTAGACAGGGTTCTAGACGGATTCCTCCGGGCGTATCTCCCTCGATGCCGCTGGTTCGGCGGGAAGGGGCGGGCGATCGCCTCCTTGAAGTTCGCGGAGTCCGTTCCGATCGTCGACGGGCGGTATCGTGCCGGGATCTTCTTCATCGATGTGAATTACCGGGGAGGCGGATCGGAGATCTATCTCCTGCCGTTGGCTGTCGCAACCGGTCGAGAGGCCCGCCGTGTGCTCAAACATCACCCTCGGACCGTCAGCTTGGAGATGGTCCGAAACGCGAAGGGCTCCATCGGCCTCCTCCACGACGCCGCCGTCGACCGGCGGTTCCTCGGGTTCCTCCTCCGTGCCATCCTCAGACGCAGGGTTATCAGAGGTACTTCGGGGGGGAAGATCGTCGCTTCGCCGATCGGTCGCATTCCCTCGCGGGGCGGGACGCTCCGACCGTCCCCCCTGTCCCCGGAGCAGTCGAACAGCTCCGCCACTTTCGGCCGCCGCTTCTTCCTGAAGCTCTACCGCCGGCTCGCGCCGGGCGAAAACCCGGAGCTTGAGATCGGCCGCTTCCTCGCGAAAAAGCGATTCGCCGGCGTCCCGAGGCTCCGTGGAGCCATCGAGTACCGCCCGCGGGCGGGGGAGCCGATGACGCTGGCGGTTCTTCAGGATTTCGTTCCGAAGGCCACCGACGGATGGACGGCGGCGGTGGAGGCCGCGGGACGATCGTTCGGAAGGGCGCTCGAGCGGCCGGCATTGCCGGGCCGCCGCCCGAAGGATGGCCTCGGAGACTTTCGCTCCGCCGTGGATCTACTCGGCCGGCGAACGGCGGAGCTGCACGGAGCCCTGGCTTCGGGCAAGAGGAGCCGTGCCTTCGCTCCCGAGCGCATTTCACCCGCCGCGCGTCTCCGCCTCCTTCGGTCGTGGAAGGGCCTCGCGCGGAGGGTCTTCGCTCTCCTGGCGCGCCGTTCCAGGGACCTGCGAGCGGGGCTCCGCGAATCCGCGAGGAAGCTTCACTCGATGGAGGGTCGGGTTCTGCGAGAGTTCCGGAACGTGCTCCAGTTCCCATTCTCCTCGCCCCGGATTCGCTGCCACGGCGACCTTCACTTTGGCCAGACGCTCTTCACGCGCCGGAACGTCCTCATCACCGACTTCGAGGGGGAGCCGGCGCGCCCCGTGGCCGAAAGACGAGAGAAACACTCAGCCCTGAAAGACGTGGCGGGCATGATCCGCTCCTTCGACTACGCCGCCGCGGTGGCCCTCCGGAGCTTCGCCGCGAAGCCTGGAGCGATGCGGCGCCTCTCGGGGATCGCCGCTTACTGGACCCGTGAGGCCGCGGAAGAGTTCCTCCGGAGCTACAAGAAGCACGCGGAGGGCTTCACGTTCCTTCCGGAGACTCGCGAGGAGATGGAGCTCCTCCTCAAGCTCCACTTTCTCGAAAAAGCCATCTACGAGCTTGGCTACGAGCTCGAGAACCGCCCCGACTGGGTGGAGATCCCCCTTAGAGCGCTGCTGAAGATGCTCGGCAGGTCTTCGTAGTCACCGCAGGGCACCGGGCACCCGGAAGACGCAGTGGGCGAGCTTCGTCCCCGTCTCGGGGTGGCGGACGGTGCGCTTGACCGCGAGGTCAAAGAGGAGCGGATTGTAGCCATAGATCTCGTTCAGGTAGGTGCGGTCCCCATTGGTGATGAGCCCTTCGGAGACGAGCGTGGAGGTCCGCAAGGCCACGTTGATCGCCGAGATCGGGTAGTCGCTGCCGTTGACGAAGCGGTGGTGCAGGTCCGGGCGCCCGAGGAGCTTTCGCAAGGGGCCGCCGGCGTTCCGGAAGAAGGTCAAGGTCGAGATCTCGCCGAAGAGGAACCCCTCGTACCTCGGCTCACCGAGGAGGCGCACGAAGAGGTCGAAGCTCGGAACCTCCTCGCGACGAGGGCTGTCGAGGTCGGCGCTCGTCCCGTCGCAGGCCGAGTGGAGCGCCACGACCCGCACCCCGAGGTCGAGCGGCCTGCGGAGGAGGAGAGGGTTGCCGAAGTCCTGGTCGCCCGCTTCGAGGGCGCGCTCCAGGCCGGTGTGGCTCAGGAGGATCATGCCGAGCCGGCGCATCCGGAGGTAAAAAGGATCGAGCCGCTCGCTCGATGGGTCGATGCCCATGGCGTTCGGGATCCACTTGACGTGGCGGCCGCCCGCGGCGGCCCACTTCTCGAGCTCCGCGATGGCGTCCGCACGATAGGGATGGATGGAGACGACGGGGATGAAGAGACCGGGGTGACGGCGGGCGAGGTCGATGGCGCGTTCGTTGGGCACGTGGACCTGCGTGCGCTCGGGATCTGCCGTCCCGTCCGCCCGGTAGGTGCGGTCGAGGGCGAGAACGTGGAAGCGGCCGCCGGTGGGGATGTGCCGGACGAGGTCGAGGAGGCGCGCTTCGTAATCCTCCACTACGGAGTCGTTCAGCCCGACTCCCGCCGCGCTCAGGTAGACCATCGTCCGCGCCCGCTGGAGCGGGTGGCACCAGGAAACCCAGTCGGGGTTGATGTCGCGGCCGATCAGGTGGACGTGGTAGTCGACGACTCCGTCGGAGCCGAGGCCGGCGAGAGCATCCTCGAGCAGCTTCCTGGCCCCCGGGCTCAGGTTCGCCTCCATGGCCGACGGCGGACCGCGAAAGGCCCCGCCGGCGCGCTTGTAGAGGAGGCCGCAGCACCCGAGAGCCATCCCGCCGAGGAGACCGAGGAGAACGCCGGAAAGGACGAGCAGACGCCGCCGTTTCCGTGTCAATCCCGCCATTGGGGTCACTCGAACTAAGTTCGAGTTTTGCGTTTTCTGGGTCGCGTTGCCATACGTCTTACCCCGTGAGGCCGAGCGCTCCTGCGAAGCGCGCTATGATTTTTGCGCTACCCTGGCCCCACTGAGGGGTATTGAG
>Ga0187893_10001584_pt1 | contig 54083 bp, 46 predicted proteins | sample MA1701074metaG_FD_139574 | JGI IMG/M metagenome (GOLD analysis project Ga0187893, IMG submission 139574) | White microbial mat communities from a basaltic lava cave in the Kipuka Kanohina Cave System on the Island of Hawaii, USA - MA170107-4 metaG ... | reverse complement strand
GCTCGCGACATTGACTTGCGCGCCGATGCCGCCGCTGTCAAACGTGCACTCGGCAATCGTGATGGCGAGGCCCCCTTCAGAACAATCGTGCGCCGACTCGACAGCGCCGTCGCGAATCAGCTTCACGATCAGCGACTGTAGCGCCGCCTCCCGGTCGAGATCGAGCGCAGGCGGCCGGCCCGCGACCGTGCCGTGCAGTGTCGCGAGATACTCGCTGCCGCCCAACTCACCACGATTATCGCCCAGCAGGATGATGCCCGCGCCCTCGCGCTTGAAGCACCGCGTCGTCGTCTTCGATGCGTCTTCGAGCAATCCCACCACGCCCAGCACGGGCGTCGGATAAATGGCGCGGCCCTCGGTCTCGTTGTAGAGGCTGACGTTGCCGCCGGTAATGGGCACCGACAGAGCGCGGCACGCGACGCCGATGCCGCGTACGGCCTCGCCGATCTGCCACATGATCTCGGGTCGTTCGGGATTGCCGAAGTTCAGGTTGTTGGTGGCGCCGATCGGTTCGCCGCCCGCACAAGCGACATTCCGCGACGCTTCGGCGACGGCGAGCATCGCACCCGTGTAGGGATCCAGGTAGCCGAAGCGCCCGTTGCCATCGACTGAGATCGCGAGCGCGCGGGTGGTGCCTTTGACGCGAACGACGGCCGCGGAAAGGCCCGGCTGCGCGATCGTGTTGGTGCCGACCGTGTGATCGTATTGCCGGTACGCCCACCGCTTGCTCGCGATGGTCGGCACCGCGAGGAGCCGCTCGAAGGCGGCCTGCGGGGGCGGCGGCGGACCGAGCGCGTCGAGCGACAAGCGCCGCACATCGCGCTGCCACGACGGCTCCGCCATCGGCCGCTGATAGACCGGGGCTTCGTCGGTCAGCGCGCGATTGGGAACGTCACCCACCAGAGTGCCGCGCTCGTGGATCTTCAGTCGCGTGCCCTCGGTGACTTCGCCCACTCTCACCGCATGCAGGTCCCACTTGTCGAACACCGCTTCCACTTCGTGCTCGCGGCCGCGCTCGACCACCAGCAGCATTCGCTCCTGCGATTCCGACAGCATGATTTCGTACGGAATCATGCCGCTCTCGCGCTGGGGAACCAGCGTGACGTCGACACTCATGCCGGTGCCGCCGCGCGATCCCATCTCGGAGGTCGAACAAGTGAAGCCGGCGGCGCCCATGTCCTGAATGCCGACCACGGCGCCGGTCTTCATGACCTCGAGACACGCCTCCATCAACAGCTTTTCCATGAACGGATCGCCGACCTGCACCGCCGGCCGCTTTTCCGCCGACTTCTCGTCGAACTCGGCCGACGCCATGGTCGCGCCGTGAATACCGTCACGGCCGGTTTTCGCGCCGACGTAGTAAACCGGATTCCCGGTTCCCTTCGCTGCGCCTTTGACGATCTCGTCGCGATGCGCGATGCCCAGACACAGCACGTTGACGAGCGGGTTGCCGGAGTAAACCTCGTCGAACACGATCTCGCCGCCGACCGTGGGAATGCCGATGCTGTTGCCGTAGCCGCCGATGCCGGCGACGACGCCCTCGAAGATGCGGCGGGCCAGCGGCGCATCAAGCGATCCGAACCGCAGCGCGTTGAGCAGCGCGATCGGGCGCGCACCCATCGTGAAAATATCGCGGATGATGCCGCCGACGCCGGTTGCCGCGCCCTGATAGGGCTCGATGAACGACGGATGGTTGTGCGACTCGATCTTGAAAACCGCGCACAGGCCGTCGCCAATGTCGACGGCGCCGGCATTCTCGCCGGGACCCTGCACCACCCGCGGCCCCGTGGTGGGCAGCGTTTTCAGGTGCACCCGCGAGCTCTTGTAGCTGCAGTGCTCCGACCACATCACCGAAAACAATCCGAGCTCGAGCAGGTTGGGTTCGCGCCCCATCAACTGCAGGACGCGCTCGTACTCGTCGGGCTTGATACCGTGGCGCTCGAGCACTTGAGAATCGATCACGGTCATGAAGATTGACCCGCGCGGAAGAACACCAACGCCACCCCCAAATCGATTACCGCCGCCACGCCGACCACCGCGGCCGCCAGCGTGCGCGTCTCCTCCGGCAGCGGAATGACGCCCGTGTAGAGCAACATCGACAGTGCAAACAACACCGCGGCACTGATGAACATGGCCACGGCGAGGACGAATTTCTTCGACTGTGTGGCATCAGGCATGGCGCACCACTCGATCCGCGAACCAGCGCACCGCCGAAGCGAGCACTAGACGGCCGTCGGCGCTGCCGAGCGCGGCTTCCGAGGCGCGCTCCGGATGTGGCATCAGGCCCACGACGTTGCGTTGACAGTTCGAAATACCCGCGATGTTGTTCAGCGAGCCGTTAGGATTCCACTCCGCACCAACCTCGCCGGCCTCGTTGGCGTAGCGGAAGATGACCTGCCGGTTGCGTTCGAGATCGTCGAGCACCTCGGGCGGCGCATAGTAGTTGCCTTCGCCATGCGCGATCGGCAGGTGGAGCACCTGCTTCGACGCGCACGCCACGGTGAACGGCGTGTCGGTCTGCTCGACGCGGACGGGGACGATCCTCGACACGAACTTGATGCGATCGTTGCGCACCATCGCGCCCGGAAGCAGGCCGGCCTCGAGCAACACCTGGAAGCCGTTGCAGATGCCAAGCACCGGACCGCCGCGCTCGGCAAAACTCTTGACCGCACCCATGATTGGCGAAAACCGCGCGATGGCTCCGGTCCGCAGGTAGTCGCCGTGCGCGAACCCGCCGGGCAGGATCACGACGTCGGCGCCCTTGAGATCCGTGTCCTTGTGCCAGATCAGCTCTGCCGCTTCGCCAATCACGCGCGACGCGGCATAGAAGGCGTCGTAGTCCGAATTCGATCCGGGAAAGACGGCGACCGAAAACTTCATTGCAGGACCTCGACCCGGTAGCTCTCGATGACGGGATTGGCGAGCAGCTTGTCGGCCATCTCGGTGACGCGCGCCTTCGCCGTGGCCGGATCGGCATCGGCCAGCTCCACCTCGAAGAACTTGCCTTGACGGACGTCTCTGACGTCCTGATAGCCGAGCGTCACCAGGGCATCAGCGACGACCCGGCCCTGCGGATCGAATACGGACGGTTTCAACGTTACGTAGACACGAGCTCTCATCGTTTCTCCATCACGCACTCAAGTAAAACACGCGCTTGAACACCGCATCGACATTGCGGAGCTGTTGCTTCAGGTCGAAGGCCTTTTCGATTTCCGCCACCGGCAACACCTTGGCGACGTCGCCGTCGCCGAGCAGCAACGCCTTGAAGTCCTGCCGGTCGTGAAACGAGCGCATCGCGTTGCGCTGCACCCATTCATAGGCCTGTTCGCGCGAGACGCCGCGCCGGGCCAGCTCCAGCAGCACCTGCCCGGAAAAGACCATGCCGCGCGAACGATTGAGGTTCTCCAACATCCGGTCGGGATACACCACCATCCCCGACACGATGCGCGTGAAACGGCGAATCATGTGATCGAGCGCGATGAAACTGTCGGGCAGAATGACGCGCTCCACGGACGAATGCGAAATATCGCGCTCGTGCCAGAGCGCGATATTTTCCAGCGCGGCCATGGCGTTGGCACGAATGAGCCGGGCCAGACCGACGATCTGCTCGGAGCCGACCGGATTGCGCTTGTGCGGCATCGCCGACGAGCCCTTCTGGCCCTTGCCGAACGGCTCTTCGACCTCGCCGATCTCGGTCTTCTGGAGACCGCGAATCTCGAGCGCGAATTTCTCGAGCGATGCGGCCGTGATGGCCAGCGCCGTCATCAGCTCGGCGTGGCGATCGCGCTGAATCACTTGCGACGAGATGGGCGCGGCGTCGAGCCCAAGCCGGCGGCACACGTCAGCCTCAATGCCCGGATCGAGATGCGCGAACGTGCCGACCGCGCCCGACACCTTGCCGACGCGGACCGCTTCGCGGGCACGACGCACGCGCGCGGTGTCACGCAGCCATTCCGCGTACCACAGCGCCAGCTTCAGTCCGAAGGTCATCACCTCAGCGTGCACACCGTGGGTGCGGCCGATCATCGGGGTGTCTTTGTGCTCGTGCGCACGCGCCCTGATGGCGTCGCCGAGCGCCGTCATGTTCTTGAGGATCACGTCACACGCTTCGACCATCTGCAGGGCCTGCGCCGTGTCGACGACGTCGGACGAGGTCAGGCCGAAGTGCAGCCAGCGCGCCGACGGCCCGACTTTCTCCGCCACCGCCGTCGTGAACGCGATGACATCGTGCTGCGTGGTCTGTTCGATTTCGTCGATGCGGGAGATGTCGAAGGCGCCTTTGTCTTTCAGGTCGCGCGCGGCTTCGGCCGGCACGATGCCGGCCGCGGCCATCGCTTCAGCGGCCGCGACTTCCACCCGGAGCCAGGTTTCGTACTTGTGCTGCTCGCTCCAGATGCGACCCATCTCAGGGTTCGTGTAGCGCGGAATCACAGTGCGAGTTGGTCCTTCGTCACCTGTAGTCCATTGACGTCGCCAAGTACCGTGACGGCGAGCGAGCCGTCGGTGAAAAAGCGATCGGCGAGGCGCAGCACGTCATCGGCCGTCACCTTCTCGATCGCCGCAAGCATCTCGTCCAAACCGAACGTGTGATCGCGGTACATCTCCTGCCGCGCCAGATGCGACATGCGGCTCGAGGTGCTCTCGAGGCCAAGCATCAGCGACCCTTTCAGGTGATCCTTGGCCCGGCGCAGCTCGACCGGATCGAGCCCGCCCGCCTTCATCTGCCGAATCTCCGCGACCACGACGTCGATTAACTCCGCGACCGCGTCGTTGGCGCACCCGGCGTAAATGCTCAAGGCGCCGGCGTCCTGATACGCCGACAACCCCGAAAACACCGAATAGGCGAGGCCGCGCTTCTCGCGCACGTTCTGGAACAGCCGCGAACTCATCGACCCGCCGAGCGTGGTGTTGAGCGCATAGCCCGCGTAGCGCTCCGGATGATGTTGCGGCAAGGCCTCGGTGCCGAACACCACATGACTCTGCTCGAGATCCTTCCTTCTGACCTCGACCACCGTCGCCACCTTCGGCGGCCGTTCGTCGGCCGGCGGACCCTCGCGCGGCGCGTTCTTCAACGCGCGCTCGAGCAACTCCTGCACGCGCCAATGTTCGAGATTGCCGACCGCGACGACGACAAAATTCGACGCGACGTAGGTTTTCGCGAAATATTCCTGCAGCGTGTGGCGATTCAGCGCGCTGACGCTGTGCGGCGTGCCGAGAATCGGCCGCCCGAGCGGATGATTGGTCCAGAAATTCTCGGCGAAGATCTCGTGGACGAGATCGTCCGGCGTGTCCTCGACCATCTTGATCTCTTCGAGGATCACCTTCTTCTCGCGCTCGATCTCATCGTCGGTGAACAACGGATTGCAGATCAGATCGGCCAGGATCTCGACCGCCAGCGGCAAATGCTCGTCGAGCACCTTCAGGTAGTAACCCGCGTACTCCTTCGAGGTGAACGCATCGATTTGCCCGCCGATGGAATCCACCTGCTGGGCAATTGCCTCCGCCGATCGCGTCGGCGTGCCCTTGAACAGCATGTGCTCGACGAAGTGCGCGATGCCGGCGTGCTCCGCCGGCTCGTGACGCGAGCCTCGGGTCAGCCAAATCCCGACCGCGACCGAGCGCACGTGGGGCATCCGCTCGGTGGCAAGACGGACACCGTTGGTAAGCACAGTTCGGCGGATATTTGATTCGACCACGTGGGAGACTGCCGCGCTTAAGTGGTTACGGCAGAGGCGATTACCTGAAGATCATATCAGAACTTTCCGCGCCGACGGCCCATTTGGGCGAAGCCGATGAGCCGGTTGCTTGTGCTTTTGCGCATTGCAGTGCAGGAGACGTTCGATGGCCACCGCAGCACACGTCCGGCAGCACAACAGCATCCTCGCCGCGGCTGAAAAACGCGCGCTCATCTGGATGGCTGAGCGACTGCCGCGCTGGATCAATTCCGATCACTTGTCGGCGCTTGGCGTGACCGCCATGGCCGGCGCGGGCATCTCGTTCTGGGTCGCCGCAACCCATCCTGCCGTGGGTGCATCACTGGTGGTGGTGTGCCTCCTGCTCAACTGGTTCGGCGACAGCCTCGACGGCACCGTGGCGCGCGTGCGCAATCAACAGCGGCCACGCTACGGCTATTACCTCGACCACGTTCTCGATCTCACCGGCACGGCCCTGCTGTTCGGGGGATTGGCAATGTCGAGCTACATGTCGCCGATCGTCGCGCTGCTTGTGGTGGCTGCGTACTACCTGGTGTCAGCCGAGACCTTTCTGGCCACCCACTCACGCGGCGTCTTCAAAATGGCGTTTGTCGGCGTCGGACCCACCGAGCTTCGCGTCTTGCTTGCGGCCGGCGCGCTGGCATTGATTGATCACGCCTGGGTTACGCCTTTCGGCATTCCACCGGTCCGGCTCTGGGACGTGGGCGGGGTGATCGGCGCGCTCGGGATGGTCGGCGCCTTCGTCGTGTCATCGGCACGTAACGCCCGGATGTTGTACGTCGAGGAGACGCGGCGATGATTCCAAGACTCGGCCGTTTCCTGGTCACCGCCCTGGCGGGCTTCGTCTGCCAGATTGCCACACTCTGGGTGCTTGTCTCACTGCTGTCGGCCCACTACATCGTCGCAACTATCATCGCCATCGAGCTCGCGATCGTGTTCAACTATGTACTTCATGACCGGTGGACATGGAGTGATCGTCCCGCGAACACATGGCGAGAACGGTGGCGTCGCCTGCTCCGGTTCAACACGATGACCGCCTTGACGTCGATTGCCGGCGGCCTTGCGATCACCACGATGCTGGTCGAGCTCTTCGGTATGCCGGCAGTGCCGGCGAACATCGTCAGCGTGGTCGCATTGGGCATCTTGAATTTCGCCGGCGCCGACAGCGTGGTGTTTCGCGCGGGCGCCGGCGTCCTGGTTCTGGCACTCGCCACCAGCGCGGCGGCGTCGGACGAAGCGAAGCTGCAGGTCAGGACCGCACAGAGTTTTCAGAAGTACGTCAACGCCGTCGAGGCCCGCCGCGCCAAGGAGCTGTCCGAGAACCAGCCGTTTCTGTTCTTGGACCGTCACGCCTCCGCCGAACAGTCGCGCATCATGGCCATGCTCCGGCGCGGCGAAGTCCACGTCGAGCGGGCGGCGCACGCACGTGACCAGGCCGCGAACGAGATCGCGATCGACGGCGGGCTGATCAACCACTGGCGCGGCACGGTGTTCGTGCCGAACGTGAAGCTCGATCATGTGCTGAGGGTGCTGCAGGAACCGCAGACCGACAAGCACAAACAGGAAGACGTGATTACCTCGCGCGTGGTGTCGCGTCACGGCGATTCACAGAAGGTCTACCTGCGGCTGAGGCGAACGAAGTTCGTGACCGTGGTCTACGACACGGAGTACGACGTGGACTACAAGAGGCTGACGCCCGATCGTGCCTTCAGCAACAGCATCTCCACAAAGATCGTCGAGATTGAAAACGCTGGAACGCCGCGCGAGCGCGCCTTGCCCGAGGGCGACGACCACGGCTACATGTGGCGCCTCAACTCCTATTGGCGCTACAAACAACTGCCGGACGGCGTGCTCGTTGAGGTGGAGTCGCTGACGTTAAGCCGCGACCTGCCGCCGATCGTCGGGCCGCTGATTCGCCCGATCGTCAACAGCACGGCGCGGGAGTCAATGACCCGAACGCTGGCATCGGTCCGCGCAAGGTTCTCCTAACCGTCGTGCCTCGTGCCTCGTGCCTCGTGCCAAGGGCCCTATACTGAGACTGTGAAGACCGACCTGGCGGGGCTGGAGCTGACCGAGCTCGAAGCTTTCGTCCAGTCTCTCGGGCACAAGAGGTTTCACGCCAAACAGATTTACCGCTGGATCTGGAAACACGGCGTCAGCGACTTCGCGCAGATGACCGACCTCAGCCGCGAGTTGCGTGCGGCGCTGGCCGAGCACGGCGCCGTCTCACTGCCCGACATCGTTGATCACGGCCTATCCGAAGACGGCACGCAGAAATACGCGCTGCGCCTGGACGACGGCAGACAGATCGAGTCGGTCTTCATCCCTGACACGCCGAAGCAGACGTTTTGCATCTCCACCCAGGTCGGGTGCGCGATGGGCTGTGCCTTCTGCCTCACCGGCAAGATGGGACTGATCCGCCATCTCACCGCCGCGGAAATCGCCGGACAGGTGCGTTTGCTCGCGCGATCGCTTCATCTCCTCGACAAACCGTTCAACATCGTCCTGATGGGCATGGGCGAGCCGCTGCAGAATTACGACGCCACGATGAAGGCGCTCCGGATCATCAACGAGAAAGAGGGGCTCGACGTCCACCCGAAACGGGTCACCCTCTCGACCGTTGGCCTCGTGCCGGCAATGGACCAGCTCGCGCAGGAAGCGTTGATGCCGAACCTCGCGGTGTCGCTGCACGCGCCGACTGAAGAACAGCGGCGCGCCATCGTGCCACCGACCAAGAAGTATTCCTTGAACGACATCATCGAGGCGTGCAAGAGGTTCCCGCTGTCGAAGCGGCGGCGCATCATGTTCGAGTACGTGATGCTGAAAGGCGTGAACGACTCCGATGCCGACGCGAGGAACCTGGTCAAAGTTCTGTCCGGCGTGAAGGCCAAAGTGAATCTGCTGCCGCTGAATGAAGCCGCGGGAATACCGTTCGAGCGACCGTCGGATGGGAGAGTGAACGCATTCGCGAAGATTCTCGCCGCCAAAGGGTTGATGGTGTCGGTGCGCAAGAGCCGCGGCCGGGATATCAGAGCAGCGTGCGGCCAGTTGATCGTGGAAGGACAGGGGCACAGGAAGACCGCGGCACAAAGGCTGGCCGCGCAGCTATGACGGTGCCTCGGGCCTGGTGCCTCGGGCCGTTGGTGCTCGCGCTGAGCGCGTGCGCGAGCGAACCGGAGAACTTCCGGGAGTTTCACGATTCCATAGAGGCTGTGCCGGTCGAGCAGCGAGAGGCAGCGGTTGAGCGATTCATCAGCCGCAGGGGCGGCACCCCGATCATCGAGAACCAGACGCGGCTGGTGTTTTTTGCGAAGGACAAGGACGGCCACACGCCGCGGATCGTCGGCGACTTCAATGGCTGGGCGACGACGCCGCAAGGCTACGACGCGACGGTGGGCCGACCGATTCGCATCGCGGGCACGTCGTGGTCGTACCTCGAAGGCAAGTCGTACACGAACGCGCGGCTGGAATACGTGTTCTTCTACGACAAGGAAGCGGCGACCGATCCGACCAACCCGCGCACGGTGCAGGCCTACGCGGGACCGCGCTCGGAAATGCGCATGCCGTTCTGGGTGGCGCAGCCGGAGGTGGACGAGGCGGGCGCCGCGCCCAGGGGCGAACTCATCGCCGAAACGATGGCGTCACGCTCCCTCGGCGGACCGCGCCGAGTGTGGTTCTATCTGCCGCCCGGCTATGGCGCCGACACCTCGACCTTGTTCCCCGTCATCTACGTGCTCGACGGTTCGAATTACGCCGAGAAGATGGAGGTGCCGCGGATCCTCGATCACCTGATCGCGAACAAATCCATTCCGCCGCTGATCGCGGTGTTCGTGGAGCCGGGTGAACGGCAGGAGGAGTACTCGCGCAACCCCCGCTGGCGCGCGTTCATGGCGAGCGAGCTGGTGCCGGCGGTCGACAGACGATTTCGCACGTTCTCGGCGCCCGATCAGCGCGTCATTCTCGGCAGTTCGCTCGCGGCCTACGGCGCCGTCGATCTCGCCGTCGAGTATCCATCGCTGTTCGGCTTGTGCGCCGCCATCGCGCCTCCCGACCAAACGTTCTCGCTGATCGAGAATCAGGCCAAGGCCCGCGCGTCGGTGGTGTCTATCAAGTTCTTCGTGCTGGGCGGCGTCTACGATTCGATGATCGACGGCGCGCGCAAACTCCGCACCACGCTCGATTATTTTTCGGCGCCGGTCAGCTATCTCGAGGTGTCCGAAGGCCACAACACCAATACCTTCCGCGGACACCTCGACGATGCGCTACGGGCGCTCTTGCCGCCGAGCGGATCGACGCCGTCTCACTGAGCCATCGGGCGCAGCTGGTTCCAACGCTCGATGAACTTCACCGCCGCCTGAACGAAATTTTCGATGGAACGGCGGCCCTGCTCCGCTGTGCCCTCTCTCGGATCGCGCTCGCCCCACGTGCCGGTATTGGTCATCTCTCGCGTCGATGTGCCCTTGCCGGTGCTCCGCGCCTTGAGCCCTTCCGCCAGGAACACCAGGGTCGCGGTGGGATCGCCGGCGACCACCTGCGGCAGCATTCTCGTCAGATGGTCAGGCATGGTCAGCGTGGCGCGCCGCGCCGCTTCGAGGTTGACCAGGTTCGGCATCATGTAGAGCGACGCGGACGTTTCACCCACGCCGCCGTGGCGGTCGAACACGCGCTCGCCCTGGCCGGCGGACGGGTTCCGCGCCATGAACGGCTCGGCGGCGTCGCCGAGCTCGACGGCAATGCCTTCCGTCTCCTGATTGATGCGGTCGGCAATATAGCGCGTGATGATCTGGTTGCCGCCGTGACTGTTGAGCAGCAGGAAGCGCTTGAAGCCGTGTTTCATCAGGCTCTGGGCCGCCTCGAAGTAGACCTGCTGAATGGTCTGCGACGAGAGCGTGATGGTGCCGGCGAATTCCATGTGATACGGCGAGTTACCCGGCAGCAGGATCGGCGCAACCAGCACCGGCGTCTTTTGCGCAATCAACTTCGCGCGCTCCAGGCCGTTCAGGAAGTCGGTCCCGATTGGCAAATGCAGCGCATGCTGCTCCAGCGCGGCGATCGGAATGATGACCATGTCGGTACGCTTGCGCAGCTCCTGCACCTCGGGCCACGTCATGTGCGGCAGATAGTTCGTAATCTTCTGCTCCCGCCAGGGCGGATTGGTCGCCTGCGCCGAAACGATCGCGGGCACGGTCACGAATGCGAGCCACAGCAACAGCAATTTCTTCATCGTGTCCTCACTGCGGTCATCGTCAACTCGAGGCGCGCGCCGCGCGCGAGCGCCTGAACGGCGACGGTAGACCGCGTTGGCAGCGGCGTTGACGTGAAATACTCCCGATAGATTTCGTTGAAGCGCGGGAAATCGTTCATGTCGGCGAGATAGGCGGTGACGGTGACGACGTCGGCCAGCGTCATGCCGGCTTCCTTCAACACTATCTGCACGTTGGCCATGATCCGGCGGAACTCGGGCTCGAACCCGCCGGTCACCAGCTGACCGGTGACCGGATCGCCGCCGGTGCTGCCGGACAGATACAACGTGTCGCCAATGAGAATCCCCGGCGTCAGCGGCGACGGCGTCGGCTTGTAGTTCGGCGGCTGGATGGCGCGTTTCACACGCGCCGGCGTTGGTGCCGCGGCACCGGGTTGCGCGGCGCCCGGCGGCGCGTCAAAGTGATTCACCACCATCTGCCCGATGCGCCCGATCTGATCCTCGGCTTCACCGAGCGAGCCGCGAATACCGGTGACCATCACGGCAATCACGATCGGACCCGAACGAGAATAGATGATGCCGACGTCGTTGGCGATGTTGCCGGCGTCGCCGGTCTTATGCGCGACGGGAACGTCGACGTAATGCGGCAGCCGCCGTGAGCCCGCTTGCTGGCGCCGCATGAAGGAGCGGATCATCGCCGCGCTCGCCGGAGAGACGATGGTCTGCCGCTCGATGGCCTCGAGCATCCTGCCGATGTCGCGCGGCTGCATGTCGCCGAGCCAGATGTTGCGATCCTCCACCATCAACCTGGCCGTGTCTTCGGCGCGGCGACGGCGGTTGTCCGGATTGCGGACGATGTCGACCCACTTCGCGCGTTCGCCGGTGAATAACGATCGATAGGGCTCGAACAACGGATTATCGCCGGCCGCGTACTGCAGACCAGTGGTCTCTTCCGCAGTGATGGTGGCCAAGCGCGGATCGAGACGCGCCAGCAGCTTGCGGCGGTATTCCCAGCCGCGATTGATCTTGCGCATCCGGTAGCCGGATTTCTCCAGCCAGGCATTCAGCGCGTCGACGCCACCGACTTTGGTGGCCAGGAGGTCGGTGGCGGTGTTGTCGCTGGTGATCACCATGTGTTGAATCAGATCGCGAATGGTGGGCGCCAGGCCGGGGTCGGAGTACTGCAGGATGCCCGAGCCGTCGCGCTGCACCTCGCGCGTCAACGGGATCCGCTCGTCGAGATTGAGCGCGCCCTGCTCGGCGAGCTGGAAGGCGCGGACCATGATCGCCACCTTGATCACGCTCTGGCTGTTGAACGAGGTGTCGGCGCGAATCGCCACTTCCTCGCCGGTCTTGAGGTGCTTGAGGTAGAGGCCGGTGTTCGCCGGAATCCGGGCCAATTCGGCCTCGAGCGCGGCGGCCAACGCCGACGGCGGCGGCTGTGCCGCCACGGTGACCGGGATCGACAGGGTGACGAGCAGCAGAACTGTGCGCATCGGCGACCTCGCTGGCCGCGCATGATAGCCAGCCATGATATATATGACTCCCATATATGGCAGATCCAATCGTAGAGGCGGCGGCGCGCAAAGGCAGCGCTGAATTGCTGATCCTGGCGGCGCTGGAAGACGCGCAGCTGCACGGCTACGACATCGCGCGCGAGATCGGCCGGCGTTCGGGCGGCCTGCTGACGTTTCACGTCGCCTCCCTCTATCCGCTGCTCTACAAGCTGGAAGATCGCCACTGGATCCAGGGGCGGTGGATCGAGAAGGCGGGGCAACGCCGCCGGCGGTGCTACAAGCTGACCGCCGAAGGACGGAAAGTACTGGCGAAGCAGCGGGGCCGATGGGAAGCGTTCGTGGCCGCGCTGGCAAAGGCGGCGGGGCTGAAACATGCATCATGAGAATCCCTGGCTGAGTCGGCTGCGCGAACGGCTCGCGGCGGAGGGTTTGACGCCGTCGGCGCACCTCGAAGCGATCGACGAGATCGCGGAGCATCTGAACGATCTGCACCGTGGGCTGATCCGTGCGGGCCGATCCGAAGCCGAAGCCACCGCCGCTGTCGAAGCCGAACTGGCGCGCATGGGTCCGCTCGCGATCGCCGTTGCCGGCCGGCGGGGCCACGGCACGCGTTCCCGCGAGGGGTGGACCAGCGGCCTCGCCGGCGATGCCCGGCATGCGCTGCGAGCGCTCCGCCTCGAACCCGGATTCTCCGCCATCGTGATCCTGACCCTGGCGGTGGGCATCGGTGCCTGCACCACGGTGTTCAGCTTCATCAACGCGCTGCTGCTGGGATCGCTGCCCTATCCGGATCCCGATCGGCTGGTGCTGGTCTGGGAAACCATCGACGACGACCGCGATCGACGGAATATCGTGGCCCTTCCGGTCTACGACGACTGGCGCCGCGAATCGCGCAGCTTTGCATCGATGGGGATTTGGGAATACAAGACGTTCAACGTCGCCTCGGATCAAGAGCCTGAACAAGTGCGCGGCATCCGGGCATCTTCGAGCTTGTTCACCGTGCTGGGCGTCCCACCGGCGCTCGGACGCGTATTCACACAGGACGAGGACGCTCGCCGGGAGCGCGTCGCCGTCGTGAGCGACGGAATCTGGCGCGCGCATCTTGGAGCGGATCCGGCCGCGCTGGGCAAACAGGTGCGCCTCAACGGCGAGCAGTACCAGGTGATCGGCGTGATGCCACCAGGATTTCAGTTTCCCCAGCAAGGTACCGGCGTCTGGGTGCCGTTTCATCGGGAGAAGCAGGACGAGGAGCGGGACTCCCATTCCTTCCAGGTCGCCGCGCGGCTGGCGCCAGGCGTGACGTTCGACAGCGCTCGAGCCGAACTCGAACAGATCGGACGCGCGCTCGCGCAGAAATACACTGAGAACGAAGACGAAGGCAACACCGTGACTCGAATGGCCGAGCACAACCTCGGGACGGTTCGCACCATGCTGACGGCGCTGATGGGCGCAGTTATCCTGGTCCTGGTGATTGCCTGCGTGAATGTCGCCAACCTGCAGTTGGGACGCGCGCTTGCCCGCCGGCGCGAGTTCGTCGTGCGGTTGTCGCTCGGCGCAGGATTGGGCCGGCTGTCGCGTCAGCTCTTCGCAGAAAGCCTGGCGCTCGCGCTCGCCGGCGGCGTCGGCGGGTTGATCCTGACGTGGTCCGCGCTGCGAGCCGCAGATCTGGTCGTCACACCAGGGTTTCGCACCCTGCCGTTCCGGGGCGAAGTTGCGCTGACGATTGACGCCGTGGTCTTGCTGTTCGGCGCGGCCGTCGCCGTGGCGGCGGCAGCGCTGTTCGGATTCGCACCGCTCGCCGGGCTCAGCGGCCGCGAACCCAACACGCTGCTGCGCGACGCCGAACGCGGTTCGACCGCAGCCGCAAACAGGACCCGGCTGACATTGGTCGCCGTCGAAGTGGCGTTGGCGATTGTCGTGCTCTCCGGCTCCGGCCTCCTCATCAAGAGCCTGTCGGGACTGCTGGCCGTGAATCCCGGCCTCGATGCACGCGAAGTGCTGACGATGCAAGTGTCGTTGCCGCAACCCGATACCTACGGGCCGCCGACCCGCGAGAACTTCTGCGCCGCCCTGTCCCGAGGCGCCGAAGGACTTCCCGGCATCCGCGGCCTCGGCGCCATCAGCCATCTGCCGCTGAGCGGCGCGAATGCAGGCCGCGGTCTCACGATCGAAGGTCGCGTGGCCGGTCCGGATGATGGCGCGTCGGCCGCGTATCGTCTGACCTGTCCCGGATATTTCGCAACCATCGGCATTCCTCTTCTCGACGGCCGCGACTTCACGCATCGCGATGTGACGCGCGGCGAGCAGGTCACGATCGTCAGCAAGACGATGGCGGAGCGGTACTGGCCGGGCGCCAGCCCGATCGGCAAGCGATTGAAGCTGGGACCGCTCGAGAGTCTCCAGCCGTGGCGCACCGTAGTCGGCGTGGCCGACGACGTGAGGCACTTCGGCCTCGATTCCGAGGCGCAGCGCGAGTTCTATGTGCCGTACGCGCAGTCGTCATGGCCGGTGATGACGATCGTCGCAAAAACGGTCGGCGAACCGATGGCCTGGCAATCCGCGCTCTCAGCCGTCGTCAAGCAGGTCGAGCCGGGCTTGCCCGTGGCGCGCGTCCGCTCGATGGAGGATGTGATCGTCGGGTCGGTGGACTGGCGCGAGACGCCGATGAAGCTGCTGACCGCGTTCGCTATCGTGGGTCTCCTCCTCGCATCGATCGGCGTCTACGGAGTGCTTGCCTATTACGTCTCGCAGCGCAAGCGCGAAATCGGCGTCCGGGCGGCTCTCGGTGCGACACGGCGGCAATTGTCGTCTTGGGTGGTTCGGCAGTCGATGATTCCAATCGCGGCCGGCGTGAGCGTCGGCGTGGGCGGGTCGCTGGCGACGGGACGGCTGCTACAGGAACTCCTCTACCAGGTGCAGCCTGGAGACCCACAGATCATCGCGATCGTTGTCGCGCTGCTGGTCGCGGTGGGATTGCTCGCGAGCTGGCTGCCGGCCCGGCGAGCGGCGTCGATCGATCCGATGATGGCCCTCAGGGACGAATAGCCTTCCGGCCGATATCACGGCGGTACTGCATGCCGTCGAAGCTGATCTTGCTGGCCGCTTCGTACGCGCGAGCGATCGCGATCTCGAATGTCGCCTCGGCGGCGACCACGGTCAGCACGCGTCCGCCAGCCGTCACGAGATGCTCGCCGTGTTGTTTCACGCCGGCAAAGCGCAGTTGCACGTCAGGACAATCGCGCGCGACGTCATCCAGACCGCGAATCACGTCACCAACGCGAACGTCGCCCGGATAACCATGAGCGGCAAGGACGACGCCGACCGCCACCCCAGGGGTCCTGAGGTCTTGAGGTCCTGCGGTCTTGACGCCAGTGAGCAAACCAGCCAGGGACACTGGCAGCAGCGGCAGGACGACTTGCGCCTCCGGGTCGCCGAAGCGCACGTTGAACTCGATCACCTTCGGGCCATCCGCCGTCAGCATCAAGCCGCAATACAGAAAGCCGTGAAACGGGTTTCCCTCGGCCACCATGCCGCGCAACACCGGTTGCACGATCTCGCGCTCGACGCGAGCCTGCAGCTCCGCATTCATCAACGGGCTCGGCGAGAACGCGCCCATGCCGCCGGTGTTCGGACCGCGATCGCCATCGAAGATCCGTTTGTGGTCCTGCGCCGACAACAGCGGCACGTACGACTCGCCGTTGGCGACGACGAAGAACGAGACTTCGGGACCGGTCAGCAGTTCCTCGAGGACCGTGCGCGCGCCGGCGGCGCCGAAGGTCCTGTCGACCATGGCCGCGGTGACGGCCTCCTCCGCTGTCGATCGATCGCTGGCCACGACCACGCCCTTGCCGGCGGCGAGGCCATCGGCCTTGACGACCAGTGCATCGCCAAATTCGCCGGCGCGAATCGATCGCAGCGCCTCTTCAGCGGATCCGCAGACGCGACAGCGCGCGGTCGGCACACCGTGCCGCCGCATGAAATCTTTCGCGAACGCCTTGCTGGTTTCCAGTTGCGCTGCCGCCCTGGTTGGCCCGAATACGGCCAGGCCGGCGGCCTGAAAATCGTCGACCAGGCCGTTGGCCAGCGGCGATTCGGGACCGACGACGGTGAGATCGATCCGCTCGCGTTCGACGAGCCGAATCACTTCGGCGGTGTCCAATAGGTCGACCGGAGCGGTGGCGATCGTCCGCGCGATGCCGGGGTTGGCGGGCGCGCACAGCACCTGAGTGACGCGGGGCTCGGCGGCGAGGCGTTCCGAGAGAGCGTGTTCGCGCGCTCCGCTGCCCAGGACGAGAAGCCGCATGACACCTAAACCGTAGAATTTAAATGGTTTATTTGCGCCAGTGGGCTCATGTTTGGATGTGATAGCCTAGCATACTTGCCCTGCTGAAAATGAAGTTGCCGATTGGTGATTTTGTGGTTTGGGCACTACTTCGAAAGGGGGTGACGACAAGATGGCCGAGGTGAAGTTGCAGGAAGGTGAGTCGATCGAGAGTGCCTTGCGGCGGTTCAAGCGCAAAGTGCAGCAGGAAGACATCATCAAGGACATCAAGAAGCACTCCTTTTACCTGAAACCAGGTGACAAGCGCCGCGCCAAGCAGGCGCTGGCTCGCAAACGCAATCGCAAGAAGATGCGCCGCGAGACGGAGTAGCCGGCCGACGCGCCGGCACGATTTGCTGGTGGGCGCATGTGGTAGATTACGTGCGCCTAAACTTTGGCATTGTAAGGAATTAAGGGACGCAGGGGACCTAGCGAATGGAAATCGTTGAACGCACCGTAAGCGATGTTACCGTTCTCGACCTCAAGGGCAAGATGACGCTCGGCGAAGGCGACGAACTGTTGAAGGACAAGATCAACAGCCTGCTCGCGGGCGGCAAGAAGAAGCTGTTGTTGAATCTCGAATCCGTCCCTTACATCGATAGCGCGGGCTTGGGTGAAGTCGTTCGCACGTATACGACGGTGAGCCGCCAAGGCGGCAGCTTGAAGCTGCTGAACCTGACGAAGCGCATCGAGGATCTGCTCTCGATCACGAAGCTGCTGACGGTGTTCGACACGTACGACAACGAGGCCGAAGCGGTCAAGAGCTTCAAATAAGCGGTGGAAACGCGGTCGTCGGTCGCGAACCTGCTCGTTTCGCTGCGACCGGATCAGTGGACCAAGAACCTGATCGTTTTTGCGGCACTGATTTTTGCCGTTCGGTTGACCGACCCGGCCGCCCTGGCGCTTGCTACGGCGGCCTTTTTGATTTTTTGCGCGCTGTCCGGCGCGGTCTACCTGATCAACGACGTGTCGGACCGCGAGGCGGACCGTCTGCATCCGCTGAAGCGGATGCGGCCGATCGCGTCGGGCGCCCTCGCCTCGTCGACGGCGCTCGGCATCGCGGCGGTGCTCATCACCGCCGGTCTGGCCGCGGCGTTCGCGCTGCGGCTGTCGTTTGCGATTGCGGCGGCGAGTTACGTGGCGCTCGTGATCGTCTATTCACGGGCACTGAAGCACGTCGTGATTCTCGACGTGATGGCGATTGCGATCGGCTTCGTGCTGCGCGCGGTCGCCGGCGGTCTGGTAATTGGCGTGCCGATCAGCGACTGGCTGCTGGTCTGCACGATATTGGGGGCGATGTTCCTGGGCCTGGCCAAGCGCCGGCACGAGCTGACGCTGCTGGCCGACGGGGCCACCGGGCATCGCCGAATTTTGGAGGAGTACGATCCGTACTTGCTCGATCAGATGATCGCGGTGGTGGCGGCGGCGACGCTGGTCGCCTACATCATCTATTGCGCGAGCCCCGAGACCGCGGAGAAGTTCGGCACCGAATGGCTGGTGCTGACCACTCCGTTCCCGATCTACGGCATCTTCCGGTACCTCTACCTCGTGCATCGCAAGCATGGCGGCGGGAGCCCATCGGACGTGCTGTTGCGGGATCGCCCGCTATTGAGTTGCGTGGCACTGTGGGGCCTGGCAGTAGTGCTGATCATCTATCGGCCGTACGCATCGTGATGCAGACGTGCCGCGGTCAACAGTTGCGCTCGTAACGACCTCGCCGGCGACGGTGCGCCGGGACACGCACGCGGTGATGAACCTGGCCGGCTACCAGGACGTCCTCGCGAAAGACGCCGACACCGCTCTCAAAGTCAACATCTCCTGGCACTTCTTCTTCCCGGGCTCGTCCACCACGCCGTGGCAGCTCGACGGCGTGATCGCGGCGATGAAACGCGACGGCTACGATCCGGCGCTGATGCACGCCTGTCACAACCGCACGGTGGTGATCGACGCGCACCTCGGCGAAACGGAGAACAAACAGCTGCCGGTGGTGCAGGCGCACGGGCTGCGCAACATCCACCTCTACGAAGGCGACGAGCCGTGGCTGCACATCCGCGACGCCGTCGGCGATCTCGCCGACCGGTTTGTCTGCCTCAACGACGTCTACCCCGACGGCTTCATGATCCCGAAGCGCTTCATCGGGGAGAACATCCTGCACCTGCCGACGGTGAAGACCCACGTCTTCACCACCACCACCGGCGCGATGAAGAATGCGTTCGGCGGACTGCTGAACGAGCGGCGTCACTGGACCCACCCGGTGATCCACGAGACGCTGGTCGACCTGTTGATGATCCAGAAAAGGATTCACCGCGGCGTGTTCGCGGTGATGGATGGCACCTTCGCCGGCGACGGTCCCGGACCACGCTGTATGGTGCCGCACGTGAAGAACGTGATGCTGGCCAGCGCCGACCAGGTGGCGATCGACGCCGTGGCGGCGAAGCTGATGGGCATGGACCCGATGTCGATCAAGTACATCCGGATGGCCCACGATCGCGGCCTCGGCTGCGGCGACCCTCGTGACATCCACATCGCCGGCGACGTCGAGGCGGCGAAGCAGGACTGGAAGTTCACCGGTCCGTTCAAGGACATGACCTTCGCGGCGCGCATGCAGCACAAGATCTACTGGGGCCCGATGCGCAAGCCGATCGAATGGTCGTTGAAGACGGTGCTCGCGCCGTGGGCATACATCGCCAGCGTGATCTACCACGACAGTTTCTGGTACCCGATGAAGGCCGAACGGCAGATCAAGCAGGTGCTCGACAGCCCGTGGGGCCGGCTGTTCGAGAACTGGGAGCGATTGACGCCGGACGAGAACGGATTCCCGCAGGTGGGCGACGCACCCGCCGAGGTGACGCGAGCCGGCATTCACGCGTTCAAGCAGTCGCTTGGCATCCTCGGCACGTGCATCAAGGAGGCCCCTGAATTTGCGGCGCGCAAACGCGCCAAAGGATATTCGCGATGAGCGATTTCACGATTCGTTCCGAATCGGTCGACGTCGAGCAGATCATGAAGCAGATCCGCGCCCGCATCCTCGAGAAGCGCGGCGCCGACTACACCGAAGATCAGATCCGCGAGCTGGCCAGCGTGCGGCTCGAGAAGTTCCTCGATTCGAAGAACCTGCGGTCCGATCTCCTCGAACAGTTCCGCAAGAGCCGCCCGGCGGTGCACACCGACCCGCCGAAGATCGAGGCGCCCTACGCCTTCGACGACCAGACGCTGTTCACGTCGCATCGTGGACCGCTGCGCTTCATCCGCAAGCTGCTGATGCCCGTGCTGAAGCTGTTCTTCAACCCCAACGTGCTGAACCAGATCCTGCACACGCAGGCGCAGTTCAACGTCGACCTGCTCAAGCGCGAGTCGCGCCGCCGCATCGAATTCGACCGCTCGCGCGCCGAATGGAACGGGCTGTATTACGAAGTGCTCCACAACCTGGTGCTGGAAACCACGCGGATGGGCATCGAGGTGCAGAACCTGCGGATGCGGGTGGAATCGATGTCGAGCCGGCTCGACTTCAGCGAGCGGCGCGTGCGCGCGCTGGAAGGCGTGGTGCAATACCGGCCCGAAGTGGTGCGCGCGGTCGAGCGCCGCGACGCCGGCGACGGCGAGCGCGCGGCCGCCGGCGGTTCACCGCAGGCGCCGCTTGAAGGCTACGTCCCTGGATCACAACAGGGCGACGGCTCGGGCCGTCGGCGCCGAAGACGCCGCCGTGGTCGCCGCGGGCAGGGAACGCAGGGTGCGGCAGGTGCGCAGGGTGCGACAGGTGCCCAGGGTGCGTTCGGTGCGCAGGGGGCGGAGGAGGACGCGGAGGGCTTCGAGGATGGTCCGGATGATGACGGTCCGGAGGAGCTCGAGGCCGGCGGCTTCGAAGCGCCTGAACCCCTCGACGATCGCAGCGACATTGATGGCACCGCGACGCAGGATGAAAACCGCGTTCCGGACCCTCCCGACGACCCGAAAGACGACGACCTGCAGTGAAAGTCGCCATCGTCGTCCAGCGATACGGCGCCGACATCAACGGCGGCGCCGAGCAGCATGCGCGCTACATCGCCGAGCAGCTCGGCCGGCACGTCCAGGTCGAGGTGCTGACGACGTGCGCGCATCGTGACTACATTTCCTGGAAGAACGAGCTGCCCGAAGGTCAGCAGCTGGTGCACGGCATCCCGGTGCGCCGCTTCACGAACAGCGTCGAGCGCCATCCGGTGGAGTTCGCGAAGTGGTCCGAGCGAGTGTTCACGCAGAAGCACTCGCTAGGCGATGAGCTCACCTGGCTCGACGTCGAAGGACCGACCAGCCCGGCGCTGATCGAGTACATCAAGACGCACGAAGCCGACTACGACTTCTTCATCTTCTTCAGTTTCCGCTATCACCACTCCTTCCACGGCGCCCGGGCGGTGCCGGCCAAGGCGATCATCGTGCCGACGGCCGAGCGCGACGGCGTGCTGGGATTGGGCGTCTATCCGCCGGTATTCCGCGGCGTTCGCGCGCTCATGTACAACTCGTTCGAAGAGCGTGCGTTGATTCATGGCGTCGCCGGGAATGAGTCCGTGCCTGGCGTGGTGGTGGGTGTCGGGTCGGAAATCCCCGAGCGATCCAACGCCGGGCGATTCCGGCAGAAGTTCAACATCCGTGACCGGTTTGCGATCTACGTCGGCCGCATCGACGAGAACAAGGGCTGTGTGGAGTTGTTCGACTTCTTCGAACACTACTCGCACTCGCTGGTCGACGGCATGCATCTCGTGCTGATCGGCACCGCGCACGTGCCGATTCCGAAACACCCTCGGATTCATCACCTCGGCTTTCTCGAAGACCAGGACAAGTACGACGCCATGGCTGCAGCCGAAGTGCTGATCATGCCGTCGTATCTGGAGAGCCTGTCGATGGTGGCGCTCGAAGCGTGGGCGATGGGCAAGCCGGTGTTGGCCAATGCGAAATGCGACGTGCTGCAGGGCCAGTGCCTGCGCAGCAACGGCGGATTGTTCTACGCCAACTACGCCGAGTTCTGCGAAACGTTGCGCGCCATCGACACGACGCCGAGCCTGCAGGCCGCTCTGGGGCGCAACGGACGTGCCTTTTTCGAGCGCCACTATTCATGGCCGGTCGTCATCAAGAAGTACACCGACATGCTGCACCAGTTGGCGCGCGAGAAACCGGCGCGCGCAATGGAGCCGCTGCCGAACTGGTTCACGCGGCGGAGACGCAGTCTGCCGCCGGCTGATGCGGTGGTGAAACGGCTGCCGACAGGGCCATATCGCCCGCCCCGCAGCACTCAGCCACCGGCGGTCAGCGCTCCGCGACCGGTGGTCAACGTCCCGCGAGCCGCCAGCGGCGTCGCTCCGGGCCCACGCGATCACTTCCGCGATCGGCGGCCGAACGACAGAAACCAGCCGCGATCACCTGAGACCGAGGTGAGAAAGGAAAGGGACGCCGCCGCCCAGGGTAAACCCTTCGACTCCTCACAGGGTAAATCCTCCGACTCCTCACAGGGCAAACCCCTCGACTCCGCTCAGGGTAGACCGAGACCCGACCACAGGCGGCGACCGCACCGTCGCGGCCGTCGCCCGCATGGGCGCGGCGGCCGCTGAGATGGCGGTCGCGATCCACCAGGTCCTGGCCACCTTGGGTTATGGCGACGCCATCGGCCACGAGGTTCTCGGCATCCAGCGCGTGCTGCGCCACGCCGGTTACGACTCGGAGATCTTCGTGCAGACCGCCGACCCGCGTCACGAAGATCTCACGCTCGACTACCGCGAGCTGCCGGATGCCAGCCATCCCGACAACATCCTGATTCATCACTTTTCGATCGGATCGCGCGCCTCACGCCTCGCCTACGCGCTGCCCGACCGGATGGTGCTCATCTACCACAACATCACGCCCCCCGAGTACTTCGTCGACGTCAACCAGGAGCTGGTGCGGCTGTGCTTTCGCGGCCGCCGCGAGCTCGCGTTGTACAAGTCGCGCTGCGACTTCGCCCTCGGCGATTCGGAATACAACCGCCAGGAGCTCGAGGCGCTCGGCTTCTCCCCGAGCGGCGTGCTCGACGTCGTCCCCGGGTTCGATCATCTCCGCGGGCCAGCCGACTACGCATTCGCCGGTGCGTTCGACGATGACTGGGTCAACGTCCTGTTCGTGGGCCGGGTCATCCCCAACAAGCGTTTCGAAGATGTGATCCGCGCCTTCCACGCCTACAAGACCTTTTTCAACCCGCGGTCGCGGCTGCTGCTGGTCGGGGCGCACTCGGGCTTCGAGCGTTACCTGACGATGCTGCACGAGTTCATCGCGCGCATCGGCGCCCGTGACGTGCATCTCGTGGGCCACGTCTCGAACGAAGAGCTCACGGCCTATTACGAGCTGGCCGACGTGTTCGTGTGCGCCAGCGAGCACGAGGGCTTCTGCGTGCCGCTGATCGAGTCGTTTCACATGGGTGTGCCGGTGCTGGCCTATGCCGCAACCGCAGTACCCGTAACCATGGACGGCGGCGGCATTCTCTACACCACCAAGGACCCGCTCTACATCGCCGCGTTGATCAACGCGGTGGTGGACGACCGCGAGCTGACCGATCGCATCGTTGAGGGGCAGTACGCCGCGCTCGATCGTCTCGAAGCCAAAGACTTTGGCGGCACATTGCTCCGGCACATCGATGCGGTGCTGGCCGCGCCACGTCGAGTGCATCCGCCGGTGGCGTTTGATTTCTGGGATCAGGTGGATCGGGCGGAAGAGCTCGATGAAATCAAAGCCCATCGACCATCCGCCTTCCTCGCTCTTCCACTGGAGCAACGATGATCGTCAACCAGTGGGTCCCGGCGGCGCACAAGGGCGACGCGATCGGCGATTCGGCGCGCCGCGTGCGCGGCCTGCTGCGCGAGCTCGGGCACGAATCCGAGGTCTACGCGATGACAATCGACGACGACCTCAGAGGCGACGTCATCCCGTGGACGGATCCCGGCGCCACGCGCGGCGATCTCACGATCTTCCACTTCGCACTCGTGTCGCCGATGACCGCGGCCTTTGCCCGGCTCGACTCGGGCCGGGTGCTGCAGTATCACAACGTGACGCCGGCGCATTTCTTTGCCGGTTACGACGCGGCGATCTACCGGCTCGCCAGGCTCGGCCGCGACGATCTGCACGCGCTGGTTGGTCACACTGAGATGGCCTTCGGCGATTCGGAATACAACCGCCAGGAGCTCGAAGACCTCGGCTTCACCAACACCGGCGTGTTCCCGATCGCCATCGATCCGGATCGGATTGTCAACGCACCACGACGGCCGGCGCTGGAAAACGTGCTGCGATCGGAAGGCTGGCTCAACTTCCTGTTCGTCGGCCGCATCGTGCCGAACAAGAAGATCGAAGATCACATCAAGCTGGCCGAGCATTACAAGCGCTACGTCGACGAGCAGTACCGGTTCATCTTCGTCGGCAGGACCGACGCGACGCCGCGGTATTACGCGGCGATCCAGGAATTGCTGCAGCGCTACCGGATGCCGCCGGGCCGATTCATCTTCACGGGCCCGGTGACGGACATCGACCTTGCCGCTTATTACCGAACGGCGAGCGTGTACATTTCACTGTCGGAGCATGAAGGGTTCTGCGTCCCACTGCTCGAGGCGATGGCGGCCGACGTGCCGGTGCTGGCCTACGGCGTCACCGCAGTGCCCGACACACTGGGAGGGGCCGGCGTGCAATTCGCCCCCAAGGATCTCGAGTACGCGGCCGAGCTTCTCGGCGAGCTGGCCTACAACGACGAACTTCGAGCTCAGGTGATTGCGGGCCAGCGGGCGCGGCTGGCCGACTTCGGCGACGCCCGCATCCGCAAGGAACTTGAAAGGCTGACATCGTGAGGATTGCGTTCATCGTCCAGCGTTATGGCGCGGAGATTCTTGGCGGGTCGGAGTACCACTGCCGGCTGATCGCGGAGCGGCTGGCGACGCGCCACGACGTTGACGTGTTGACCACCTGCGCGCGCGACTACATCACCTGGGACAACGAGTACGCCGAAGGCGTCGATCGGATCCGCGGCGTCACCGTGCGGCGCTTCAAGAACGCGCGAACGCGCGACATCAACTCGTTCAACCAGTTCTCGGACTGGATCTTTCACCATCCGCACACGCGCGAAGACGAGATGGCGTGGCTCGAGCAGCAGGGGCCGTGGTGTCCGGCGCTGATCGAGCATCTGCAGCGCAACCATCGCCAGTACGATGCGTTGATCTTCTTCACGTATCTCTACGCGCCGACCGTGCTGGGGCTGGAGGTCGATCCGTCGCGCAGCATCCTGGTGCCGACCGCGCACAACGAGCCGGCGATCCAGCTGTCGATCTATCGCGAGATGTTCAAGAAGCCGGCGGCGGTGGCGTTCAACACCGAAACCGAGAAGAACTTTCTCAAGACCACGTTCGAGTTCCGGTCGGTGGCCGACGAAACCGTCGGCTGCGGTGTCGAGCTGCTGCCCGAACAGGTGCAGCCGGACGAGGCGGACCCCGATGACGATGAAGAAATGCACAAGCAGCTGCCGGCGCACTTGCGCGCCCGCGGCGCGCAGTTCCGGCGGCGCCATCGCCTGCAGGGCCAGTTTCTGCTCTACGGCGGACGGATCGACGCCGGCAAAGGCTGCGAAGAGCTGATCGAGTACTTCACCAGCTACAAGGAACAGGGCGGTGAGGCGCAGCTGGCCTTGATGGGCGTCAAGCTGATGCAGCTGCCCGAGGTGCCGTGGGTGCGTTTTGCCGGGCTGTTGTCGGAGCGCGAACGGCTGCAGGCGCTCGAGGCGGCGACCATCGTCGTGGTCCCGTCGCCGTTCGAGAGCCTCTCGCTGCTGGCGCTGGAAGCGATGGCGGTGGGCACGCCGGTGTTGTGCAGCGCCCGCGCGGAAGTGCTGGTCGAACATTGCCACAAGAGCAACGCCGGATTGTTCTACGCCGAACGGGACGAGTTCGTCGAATCCGCGAAGCTGTTGCTCGCCGACGATCGTCTGCGCGAGCGCATGGGGCGCAACGGCCGCGAATACGTCAAGCGCAACTATCGCTGGGACATCATCATGTCGAAGTACGATCGGCTGATTGGTGCGCTGAAACGATAGTTCAAAGTTCAAAGTTTAGAGATGCGCGCAGTGCTCATTGTCGCTGTCCTGCTTCAGTTCGGGCAGCGGCCGCCTTTGGCGCCGGCGGAAACGTTGCTCGAGCCGAAACTGCTAAGCACCATAGAGCGGGCCTCGGTCGAGGGCAAGCCCGGGGTGATCCCCGGCACCGACGTCAAGGCCGGGGAGGTTGCGCTCGCGTGCCGGGCCGGCCACTGCGAAGCCGTGGAATGGGCGATGAACAAGCTCGCGACGGCCGATGTGGCGCGGCCGGCGCGCACCGTTCGCATGGTGGTCGGCGAGTCGCTGCCGCCAAACACCAAGGCGGGAGTCTTCATCGCCGAGTCGCAAGGCCAGAACGTGCAGGTACTGCGCGGTCTTTGGTCAACGGCCAGCGTGGCCGACGAAGTGGTCGAGCTGTTTGGCCGTCATGCCGTCAAGACCATTCAGGTGCGGGCGTACGAATACGTCGGTCAACCGGAGTGGGAAGACGAAGGGATTCCGGTCGTCGCCATCGTGCCGCCGGCCGACCCTTCCGGATTCGAGCGGGTGTCTGTCATCGCCGCCGCGTCGGCGTACTTTCTGGCGACCCTCCCCAATGCCGGCGCCGAATCGTTGCTGTCGCATCTGACCGTCGGCGCGCATGCGAGGCTGGCGGAGGACGGCCGCCGGGCCGTGGCGATGATGGGCAATCAGCAGCGCGCCGGCGGCGATGTGCTGGTGCTGCTCGGGCAGGCGATCGAACGCGAACAGCGACGAATGCGTTCGTTCGAGCGGTTCATGCCCACACCCGTCGACCCGATGCTGCGCAGCCGAATTGCGGAAATGGAGAAGAGCATCACCACCGTGTGGTCGAGCCTCGGCATTACCAGTTCGCCGTTCGTGCCGGCCGCCGAACGGTTGCGGGGCCGTGCGGGTGAAGATCGACGAGTGCCGGCGCTCTCGACGGTGAGGGTTGACGCCCGCGTTACTCCTCCGCCGGCGTTGGCGGCCTTGCCGAACGGCCGCCAGGCCGTCAACGAGCTGCTGAATTTCATCGACGGCAAGCGATCGATCAGCGACATTCGCGACGCTGTGGCCGCCGAATTTGGCTCGATTCCGCTGCCGGCCGTCGTCGATTACTTCCAGGCCCTCGCGAACGCGCGAATCATTTCGCTCCGCTGATCAGGAGACCGCTCATGCGAATCGTTGCAATCACGATGCTGGCTTTGGTCATTGGCGCAGCGCCATCAGCCCAATCCGTCAAGCCGCGTGTCTATGTCCTGTCCACCGGAGGCACCATTGCCGGCCAGGGTTCCTCCGCCACGGATTTGTCGAACTACAAGCCGGGATCGATTCTCGGCGAGCAGCTCGTCAAGGCGGTGCCGCAGATCGCGCAGATCGCAGACGTCAGGGTCGAGCAGATCGTCAACATTCCGAGCCACGACATCACGATCGAGAACTGGCTGACGCTCGCCAAACGCATTCAACGCATCATCGCCGACGATTCAGGTGTTGCAGGGTTCGTCATCACGCATGGCACCAACACCCTCGAGGAAACGGCGTATTTCCTGAATCTCACGGTGCGGTCGGACAAGCCGGTGGTGCTCGTGGGCGCGATGCGGCCGGCGACAGCGATGAGCGCCGATGGACCGTTGAATCTTTTGAATGCCGTGAAGACAGCGATGAGCCCGGACGCGCGTGGCAAAGGCACGTTGATCGTGATGAACGACGAAATCATGGGCGCCAGGGATACGACCAAGACCAACACGCTGCGCGTGGAGACGTTCAAATCGCCCGAGCTTGGCCTGCTCGGTTACGTCGACGAAGACAAGGTGACCTTCTACAAGTCGTCTACCAAGCGTCACACCGCGAGGTCGGAGTTCGAGATCGCGCCGCTGACACAGCTGCCGAAGGTGGCGGTGGTGTATTCGTACGTCGAGCCGGAGCCGGCAGTCATCCGGGCGGTGGTGTCGGCGGGCGTCAAAGGGATCGTCTTCGCAGGCACCGGCAACGGCGCGCTCGCGACAGCTGAGCGTGAAGCGGTCGCCGAGATCAACAGGATGCCCGCGGCATTACGACCGATCCTCGTTCGATCCAGCCGCGTCGGCAACGGCCGCGTTACGGCGACGGCTCAGTTCGATGAGCTTGGGATTGTCCCCGCGGATACGCTCAATCCGCAGAAGGCGCGGATTCTGTTGATGCTGGCGTTGACGAAGACGGCGGACTCGAAAGAGATCCGCCGTATCTTCGCCGAATACTGACCTACTGCTGCGCCGTTGTCGTGGTCGGCGTCGTTGTTGAGGACCCGTTCAACAAGGCGTTGAACACCAGCTTGAATGTGCCGTGCGTCTGGTCGCGGTGCTGGGGACGGAAGCCGATCAGCACCACCTTGCCGGCGCCGTGCCGTACCGATACTGCGGCGGCTTTCTTCGCAATAACCTGTTCGCCAAGCAGCCAGCCGCTCTGCAGGATGTCGCGGTCGATGTAGGTCGACAGGATCTCGACATCCTGGCTGCGGTCGGTAGACGTCACTTCATAGACCTGGCCGCCGGCCATGAACAGCGCCAGGCCCTCCGCGGGCATACCGTAGACCAGCGGATTCGAGTTCACGAAGTTGACCCGCAGCGTCGAGCCCGGCGACCAGAACTGCTTCGACGGCAGGTTGCTGACGATATTGCGCACCGGCAAACTGAAGCGCTGGATCGGCAGGTCGCCGGCATTCGCGAACGTCAGCAGCGTGCCGCCCTTCTGCACGAACGCCTGCAGCGCCTTCACGCCGTCGGCGCCGAATCCGCTGCGATACTCCGCCGGCGTGTTGTCCGGCCCGCCGCCAAATCCGCCGCCCCCGCCACCACCGCCCTGGCCCTGCGGCGGTCGCTCTCCGGTCATCCAGGCGACGGAATCGGCCGGAAGAACAATCGTGTCGTACTTCGACTCGAGGTTGCCGGCCTTGATCTCGGCATCCATGATCGGCCTGTAGGGCACGTTGAACTGCTCGAACATCAGGCGCGTCCAGCCTTCGTCCATGTTGCCGCCGCCGTACCGCTGCAGCATCGCGACGCGAGGTTTGCGCAATGGATAGGCGCCCGTCGTCACCGGCGACTTGAGCGCCACGAAGTCGACGCCGGCTTGCTTCGCGATCGCGGCCACGTCGCCGGCAGCCACCAGAAAATCACCAGTCTTCACGCTGCCATCCGTCGAGGGCTGGCTGGCACGCCGCACCGCCAGACCTTTGTCGAGCAGCAGGAACGCCGTGCGGAAGCTGTCGTTGAGACGGCCGTCGAGTACGTAACCGTTCGGCGCCGACGGCGCCACGGTGCCGGCCAGAGGTACGTAAGAGATCAGCTTAACAAGATCGCCGCTGACCTTCTCACCGATCGGATCGCTCTTCACGCCCATGAACTCGGCGAAAGTATCGGTGGACATGTCATACGGACGTATTGGATTGCCTTCCAGGTCGCGCGTGTAGGTGTTGTCGGGATAGAACGTGCGGCCGAGCATCCAGCGCACGAGCCCCTGCTTGGGCTGCGCCATCGTGACGATGAATGAGCCCGGGGTGTAGACGCGGCCATCGACAATCAACTGATTCTTCGTCTGATGCACCTCGACGCCCGAGTTCATCAGCATGTTCACGAACTTCTTCACCGTGTTCCGATCGTGCTGATTGGCTTCGATGGCATACGCCTTCACCGGAGCGTTCGCTCCACGCTCAGTTTGGCGAATGCCTTTCAGGTACATGTTCCAGAGCACCGTCTCGCGATTGCGGGCGGCGAGATCGACGGTCGCCCACGCTGCGATCTTCTGCTGTTCGACGATGTCGCGGACACGCCACCAGCCGCCTTGCCACAAGCTCGGCATCGTCGTCTGCGGCTCGTAGTAGGGCAGCCCGCGCGGGCCGCCGCGGAGCTGATCGGGGTGCATGAACATCGGCGTCGCCAGCCGCGCGCTGGCGGATTCGGTCAGCATGCCGGCGATGTTGTGGAACGGTGTAATCCAGTGGAAGCCCATGTGGCCCCACCCCGAATAGATCGCTGAACCCACGACGCCGGTCTTTCCCGCCTGCTCGAGCGCGTTGCCCATGTGCGCGCCCCACCACGACATCTCGCGCCACACTAGCGGATCGCCCCCAGGCCGGATCGGTTCCGCATACGGCGGGATGTAGAGTCGCGCATTGCCGCTGCCCATCTGGTGATGGTCGACGTATGCCTGTGGCATCCAATCGCGGTACATCAATTTGCCGAGGTGCTGCGACTCGGGAAGGTTGAGCGCGAAGCCGTCGCGGTTGTTGTCGTGGCCGGAGTACTTCTGGTACAGCCACGGCAGGCCGGACGCTTCATGCTCGGTACCGACGTATTTCATGTACCAGTCGGCGATCATCTGCGTGCCGTCAGGATTGATCGACGGCGCGACGATGCTGATCACGTTGTCGAGGATGCGGGTGGCCTCGTCGTCCGTCCGGGTGATGCTGTCGTAGACGAACTCCGCCGCCGTTTGCGAGGCGGCCACTTCGCTCGAGTGCAGCGCGAACGACTGGATGACGACGGCTTTCGCGTCGGCCACCAGCTTTTTGGCGTCGGCCTCCGACAGCCCACGCGGATCGGCGAGCCTCGCGTTCATCTGCCTGTAGGCGTCGAGCTTGGCGAGGTTGGCCGGCGAGGAGATGAAGATCGCCAGGTACGGCCGTCCTTCGCTGGTCTTGCCCAGCTCGACCACCCGCATCTTGTTCGACGCTTTCGCGAGCGTCTGGTAGTACTCATGCAGCTTGTCCCAGTTGGCAAGCTTGCGATCGGCGCCCATCTGGAAGCCGAAGAACTTTTCAGGAGACGGAACGGCCGCCGCGGTTTGCGCGTAAACGGCCGGAGACTGGGTGGAGGCGCCGCTTACGAGCAGCGCGAGCAGAACAACGGCGGTGCGAATGCTGACTTTCATGGCGAGCATTCTTGAACAGGCAGTCAGGAGATCAGAAGAGGATTTTTCCAGGCTGTCTCACGGTTTCGGGGCCAATTCGACCACATGCGTCGGACCGGCCCAGTCGTGGTACGTCCCAAGGGAGCGAACGTCTGGATAGCGCAGGAGTTGATCGACGATCCGTCCAACGGAATCGGGCGGATAGTAGGTGGCGTGAATCAGCAGGTAGCGGACACGCGCCGCCGCCAGATGCGCCATGGAGGTCGCGTCCGGGAACTCGGCCAGTGCCTCGATCGTTCGCTGGTAAGACGGCGGGTGATACCCGCTGTAGCCGTTGACGAGCGGGCGCCAGTGCCGCGTGGACCAGTAGATATAGTCAGCCTCATAGGCCACCAGGCCAGGCCGTTTAGCTCGCTCGAGAAGTGGCGCCGAAAACGGGAGCTCCAGCACCACGCCTTCGGGCGCGCGAGCCAGGAACTCATACACCGGCGGCGTGACGTCGACACGAATGAACGCGGATGGCGGCGACCGGTACTCCGCGCACAGCGCCGCGACCAGAATCGCAACGGCGATCAGCGCGGCCAACGGCCGTAGCGCCGATCGCGACAAGAGCCACTCCACGCCGAGCGCGGCGAGAATGGCGATGCCGGCGAGCACGTAGATCCCGAAACGCGCTGGTACTCTGAAGCTTTGCCACCCGCTCACGTACTCGTAGAGGATCCGATACGGCCCGTTCACACCCAACGAGAGCGTCGCCGCCGCCACCACGATCAACAAGCCGGCCCACTTGATCAGGCGTCGCCGGGATCGGAGGCCGACCGCCGCGGCCACGATCGCCAGCACGCCAGGAAAGAGGCGCCGTTCGTCGCCGCCCCAGGTTGCGGCAGTCGATCCGTACAGCAGGTTCTCGCTCGGCGCAGCCAGAAAGTTGATCGGCTTGACGCTGTAGTAGCCCACTTCGTCGACCGTTCGCGGTGCGACGAGTCCGCTCTGCCGGAAATACAACGCGGCCGCCGGTGAGGCCAGCGCCACGGCGAGAACCATCGCGAGCACGCCGTACCCCGCGGTGGCGCGAAGGCGAGGCATCTGGCCGAACGCAGCAACGACGAGCAGGGCGAAGAGCGGGACGACGAACAGGCTGTAGTAGACGCACGCCAGAAACTGCAGCGCCATCCAGGCGCCGAGCGCGATTGCAGGCCGCCAGCCCGGCGACGTCAACAAGCGGTGCAGGGCCACACCGGCCATGAGCGCCGGTGCCACCCACTGCAGCTCGAGATGCATCACATGCTCGATCCGGAATGGCGCGACGGTGAAAATTACGGCGCCGGCAAAGGCGGCGGGCGGAACGACCTCGAAGGTCCGCGCAACGTGGTACAGCGCAAGGCCCGACGAGACCATGCCGGCGGCCAGCAACGCGTTGTAGACCAAAGGCTGCGACAAGCCGGCCCGAAGCGCCGGATATGCCATTGCCCCCTGCAGCAACGTCGCGTCCGACAAGAGAAACGTGCCGGGTTCGGGGAAGAACATGTTGCCGTCGGCGATGGGTGCGCCCGTGGTCAGGGCTTGAGTGAACCACGCCAGGCGCCACATGCTGAACAGCGGGTCGATGTGACTGACCACCGAGTGACCGAAGACCAGAGCGTGGGGCCACGTGACGAGGCCGATCACGGCCGTGAGACCCGCGGTCACGACGATGTACTCAAACCACCGTTTCATGTTTCGACTGAAGAGCGCCATCATAGTGCCCAATGCGCGTCAGGATGCTCATCGGCTTCGCGGCGGTCGTCGCCGGACTGGCCGCATGTCGTGAATCGCCGGCCGTCTCAAACGGCGCCGTTGGCACGCGGCAATTGTTGTGGCAGGAGCTTCAGCCTGTTCAGCTGGAGCGCTGCGATCTGCAGCGCTTTGGCGAGCCGCACGATGGCGGCTATCTGCTGTGTGCGAACCTTCTGGACGGCATCGCGGCGGGCTATTCGTACGGCATCTCCGGCTACGACGGATGGGGCTGCGACGTGGCGGTCAAGCGCAACGTGCCGGTCCATCAGTACGACTGCTTCGACACGCGAGTGCCGGCGTGCCCGGGCCGCACGATCTTTCACAACGAGTGCATCGGCGTGAGCGCGGAGACGATCGAAGGCCGGCGATACGACGCACTGGACCAGCAACTGGCCGCTAACGGCGACGCCGGGGCGCGCGTGGTGGTGAAGATGGATGTGGAGGGCGCGGAGTGGAACGCGTTTCTCTCAGCACCGGCCGAAACGCTGGAGCGAATCGATCAGCTGGCGGTCGAGTTCCACGGCACCAACGAACAGCGCTTCTTGCTGGCCGTTCAGCGGTTGAAGCAGTTCTTCCACGTCGCCAATCTCCACATGAACAACCATTCGTGCACGGACGGAGACACGCCGTTCGGCGCGTGGGCCTATGAGGTGTTGTTCGTGAACAAGCGGCTGACAGCGGGCGGTGCGCCAAGAACCCAGCCGTATCACGCTCTGGATCGACCGAACGCGGCGGAGTTGCCGGATTGTCAGACGACTCAGCCGGGAGGCAGGCCCTCGAATCGCTTTTCCCCGGATTCGTCAGCGAAGCGTCCGCGCAGGGCGCGCTGGCCGTCGACATCAGGAAGCTGCGCTGGTTCGACAACGGCGGCTATCACGCGCTGACCCTGGCATTCCACAGCGTCGCCAACGTGCTCGCCGATCCGCCGAGCCTGCTGCACCCGCGTGTTGCGCTGCGAGTCGCTCGCGGAAACCTGATGCCGTAGCGGCGAGCCCTACGGCTCGCCGACCGGCTCCAATTCGTCGCCGTTTTCAGCGCCGTTATTCTCGGGCTCGTGGCCGGCGGCCGACGCCTTCTTGCGGCGCGGACGAATGTCGTAGCGCTTGATCATTTCGTTGAGCGTCGTCGGCTTGATGCGCAGCAGCTCCGCGGCCCGCTTCTGCACGCCGCCCGCGGCCTCGAGCGCCGACTCGATCCACTGCCGCTCGTAGGCCACGGTGACGTCTTTCAGCGAAATGCCGTCGGCCGGCATCACCACATGCGGCACTTGGAACGCGGGATTCTTCCTGACGTGTTCGGGAATCAATTCCGGACCGATGCGGGTTCCGGTGCACAGCACGACGGCGCGCTCAATCACGTTCTCGAGCTCGCGCACGTTGCCAGGCCAGTCGTAGTCCATCAGCAGGTCGAGCGCCTCTGGCGCGACCTCGACGTTGCGGCGATCGTTCTCCTCGCCGTACTTCTCGAGGAAGTGCTGCACCAGCAGCGGAATGTCGTCGCGCCGTTCTCGCAAAGCCGGCAGCTGGATGCTGATCACGTGCAGACGGTAGAAGAGGTCTTCGCGGAAGCGGCCCTCTTCCATCTCGTGCTTCAGATCGACGTTGGTCGCCGCGATGATGCGGACGTCGACCTTGATGGTCTCCATGCCGCCAAGGCGCATGAACTCACGCTCCTGCATCACGCGCAGCAGCTTGGCCTGCGTCTCGATCGGGATGTTGCCGATCTCGTCGAAGAAAATGCTGCCCTTGTCGGCGAGATCGAACAGACCCTTCTTCGGGTACACCGCGCCGGTGAAGGCGCCTTTGACGTGACCGAACAGCGTCGACTCCAGCAAATCAGGCGGCAGGTTGCCCGAGTTGACCGTGACGAACGACTTCTCGCTCCGCGCCGAGTTGCTGTGGATAGCGCGCGCGACCAGTTCTTTACCGGTGCCGCTTTCGCCGGTGATGAGGATGGTGCTGCGGCTCGGCGCCGCCTGGATGATGAGGTCGAACACCTGCTTCATCCGGCTGCTCTTGCCGATGATGCCGGAGAATTTGTGGTAGCGCGCCTGCAGGTTCTGCCGCAGCGCCACGTTCTCGGCCACGAGCTGGCGCCGTTCGATGGCGTTCTGCAGCACCACCAGCACTTCGTCGTTCTTGAACGGCTTGGTGATGTAGTCGAACGCGCCTTTCTTCATCGCGGAAATCGCGCTCTCCATCGACGCATAGGCGGTAATCATCAGCACCGGCAGCTCGTCGTCGTGCTTCTTCAGCTCGTCGAGCACCTGCAACCCGTCGATGCCGGGCATCATCACGTCGACGATGACAGCGTCGAACGGCAGCGACTTGGCGAGATCGAGCCCCTCCTGGCCCGACGCGGCGAGGCGCACGCTGTAGCCTTCACGCTCCAGCAGCGTCCCCAGGATGTCGCGCATGATTTCTTCGTCGTCGATGACGAGGACCGAGGCGTTTCGTCGCATGGGTTAACTTCCTGCACTCCGCGTGCGCTGTTCGACCACAGCGTTCGCCGGCGCTTTGATGAACCGCAGCTCGAACGTCGTACCCTGACCCGGAGCGCTCTCGCACTGAATGGTCGCTTCGTGTTCGCGGACGATGCCGTAGGTGATCGAGAGACCGAGGCCGGTGCCCTGGCCCATCGGTTTGGTGGTGAAGAACGGATCGTAGATGCGCGCCAGGTGCTCGGGGGCAATGCCGTTGCCGGTATCGGCCACTTCGGCCACCGCCTCGCCGCCATCGAGCCGAGTGGAGATCGTCAGCCAACCGCCGCTGGTCATCGCATCGCGCGCATTGAGGAACAAGTTGAGGAACACCTGCTGCAATTTGAATTCATAGCCGACCACATTGACGGGCTCCGGCCAGAACTCGCGCCGAATCTTGATGCTGCTCTTGTCAAACTGATGCTCGAGCAGCGACAGCACGTCGCCGATCACTTCGTTGATATCGACGACGGTGCGCTCCGCCGCCTCGGCCGTGGTCGGCCGCGACAGATTGAGCAGGCCGTTGACGATGCGAGCGGCGCGGAAGGTCTGCTTCTCGATCTTCTCGAGCACCGGCGTGCGCGGATCGGACGGATCCGCATTCTCGAGCAGCATCTGGGTGTAGCTCGAAATGCCGGTCAGCGGCGTATTGACCTCGTGCGCCACACCGGCAGCGAGCAGACCGAGCGAGGCCATCTTCTCAGAGATGCGCAGCTGCTCTTCCATCTGCGTGCGCTCGGTGATGTCCTCCATGATGACGATGGTCCCGGCGACGTTGCCTCCGGCGATGGTCTGCAGCGGTACCGTCGTCAGATTGACGAGCAGCGATTCGCCGTCGCGCGCACCGCGCGCGTTGAGCGGCACGCGGAATGCCGTCTTGCCGCCCGGATGATCCTTTCTGACCGAGTTCAGCAGCTCAATGATGTTGGCGTCGAACAGCTGATTGACGCCTCTGCCGAGCGTCGCGGCGCGGCGCAGTCCATAGAGCTTCTCGAGCGACGCGTTCCACCGGATCACCTGGTCGCCCGGCCCGATCACCAGCAACCCGTCGTCAAGCGACTCCAGGATGTTCTCGTTGAAGGCGTGCAGGCGGTCGAGCTCCGAGGCTTTGAGATGCAGCTGCCGATAGAGGCGGCCATTTTCGATCGCGGTGGCCGCCTGGGCCGCCACGGCGGTGACCAGCGCGGTGTCTTCGGTGCTCAACGGTTCGCCGCTGGCGCGGCGGCCGAGCGCGAGCACCGCAATCGCCGCGTCCTTGGTGACGCATGGCACGAAGTAGTAGAGGCCCTGGTCGCGCCAAAACTCGATCTCTTCTGCCGTGAACCTGGTGGCGGCGAGCGGGTCGTCGAGCCGGACAGTATGGCCCGCGTGCAAGCGTGAACCGATTCCCGACGCCGCGGCCAGCTTGGGCGGCGGTGCATCAAACCCTTCGGCTGCCAGCGATTCGAAGTCGCCGCCGTCGGTGGTCAACAGGAACGCCATGCGATCGAGCTCGATGGTTTCGCGCACGCGAGTCACCATGCGATCGGCCAGGCGGTTCAGATCGAGATCGCTGTTCAACTCGCGGGCGAAGCCAACCAGCGCGCGGCGATAGTCGTAGCGATCGCGGTAGAACGCGCGATCGATCGCGTTCTGCAAGCCGTCTTTCACCGGCTTGGCCAGCAGAATCACCACCACGGTGGCGAGGAAGGCGATGATCCAGCGATGCTGCGTCTCCCCTTCGACGAGGTAGCCGCCCGAGGCGCGCAGGATGAGCACGTAGATGGCGACGATCGCGGCCACCGCGGAGGTGTAGATCAGCAGACGCTTGAGGATGATCTCGACGTCCATCAGGCGGTAGCGAATGATTGCCGACGCAAACGCCAGCGGCACGAACCCAAGCGGCACCGCGGAGAGACCCATCGGAATCGAGGGTTCGACGCCGAGCGCAAACGGGATGGCGTAGCCGACCGCGAACGGCACCGCGCCGAGGGTGGTGCCCCAGACAATCCAGCGCAGCTGGCGCTTGACCGTCACCGAACGCGCGCGCGACAGCGCGCGCCACAGGATCGCCAGTCCAGTGGCGAAGTAGATCGCGAGGTAGACGTACTCGAGCCGATCGAGCATCGAGATGACGCGGACGAAGTACTCGGGATCGAAACCCGAGCGCAGCACGGCGAGCGCGCGGGTCGAGCCCAGCACCGCGCCGGGCAAATAGATGGCCGGCAGCCATCGCGCCAGCAGCGCTGAATATCCGGGCATGTGCGGCCGCTCGGGGAACACCAGCGCAAAATGCAGGAAGAGCGGCGGCAGCACGATCATCGCGATCGTGTCGCCCCAGTAGAACACCCAGTCGACGCGATCGAGACGACCGCTGAACGAGAACGTGAAGAGACCGAAGAACGCCACCGACAGCCAGAAGAAATGCAGCGTGGCGTGATCGGTGGGACGCCGCGCGCGGACGGCGGCGCCGACGAGCAGCGTGAAGATGCCGACCGCCGCCAGCACGTAGTAATACAACCCGGCGCCGCTCGGCATCGGCGCCAGCGACACCTTGGCGACCTCGCGCGATCCGAGGCGCAGCAGCGTGTAGGTGTGCCGATCGCCGGCCCGCGCCTGGTGCTGCAACGCAATCACATCGGCGCGGGTCTCGATGGGCTGATTGTCGATGGCCAGCAGCACGTCGCCCGGCCGCACGTCGGCGCGGCTGGCCGCTGATGGCTGCGCCACCTCGGCGGCGACGACGCCGACGGCGCGCTCGACCCACAGCACGCCGTCTTCAGCTTCGTTGGAGGTCGCGCGCGAGACGACGTTGGCCAACCCGAGCGACAGCAGCGCGAGCGTCACCGCCACGGGCAGCGCCGTTTGCCGCCACTCTCGCCACCACGATTGCGGTCCGTTCACAGACATTTCATTCGCCCGGCTTCCACAGGGCTCTTGAACTCGTTGAACAAGGCGGATCGATCCGTGCCGTTTAGAGCAAACGGTATACCGGGGCCTTGACGGCCTCGACAGGCCTAAGCTATTGCAAAATATGGCGTTTACGATGTCTACGAATGTATCTCCCGACACCGGATCCAACTGGTCGGTGCGGCGATCCAATTCTTAGTATCGGCTGTGGATGGCGCGAAGGCCAGCGAATTCGCTTTAGAACTTCACGGTCAGGCCGCCGACGAGGCGCTTCGGCGGACGTACCACCAGGAGCTCGTCGTAGACCGACGCGTTGGTGAGCGACTCGTGGAACAGGTTGCGGACGCCGACGAGCATCTCCCAATGCGACGCGCGGAAATTCATGAACGGCAGCGCCTGCGTCACCCTGACGTCGAAGCGCGCGCCGAATCCCGGCGGGTCGACGCGGTCGAACGCCGCGAACGCGTCGTTCAACTTGTAGAGCACCACCACACGCGTCGCCGAATACGGAATCTCGGTCTCGAGCGCAGTGGTGACATCGTGAATGTGTTCGTCCTGACGTACCGCGGACGGCACCCACCGGTTCAGCACCGCGAATTCGGTGAGGGAAGGCGTGGCCGTCCACTCCGCCGAGGCCATCGAATAATCCACCGAGCCGCGGAGGCGCGGCGACCAGGCGTGGGTCAACGTGAAGCCCACTCCACGCACGTTGGCGTCGCCCGCGGCGCCAACGTAGTAGTGCCCGAGCGAGGACGGCGTCTCGCGGCGCAAGCCGAACACCGTCACCGTTTGATCGTCAATCCGCTGATCGAAGACCCGGATGGCGAGGGTCGCGCCGTTGAACACGCGCTCGAGACCCAGCTCGTAATTCCGCAGCTGCTGGGTGCGGATGCCGACGCTCGAAATCGGCGAGAACGTCCGCTGCGGCGGCAGGTACTCCGCGCTCGATGGCGGCAGGAACTCCTCGGCGCCGGGCGCGCTGACCTCACGCGATGCCGCCGCACGCAGGCGCCAGTGGTCCGACGGCGAGAATGTGGCCGAGACCCGCGGGCTGAACAGCGAGGGCCCGTCCAGGTAGTCGTAGTGCGCGTAGTTGGCGCCGTAGCTGATCGCGATGTAGCGTGAGATCTGCCAGTCGTCGTAGGCATACACCGATCCGACGTTGCGCGCCGTATCGCTCAACGCCATCAGCGCCGCGGTGTTGCCGCCTTCGTAGCGCTGCAGGCTGTACGACATGCCGAAGTTGTAGCGATGCGGCACCTGGGCTTTCACCACGTAATTGCCGGCGAGCATCCACGAGCTGAGGTCGTTCTGATTCATCGCGGCGCGGACCGTCCAGTCCCCGTGCGAGCCAACCGGCGCGCCGAGCGAGAAGAACGCAACGCCGCTGGTGCGATCGAGCTGCAGCAGCTGGAGCGGGTTATCGAAGGCGCCGGTCGTGAGCAGGTTGACCTGACCGCCCAGCGACAGGTCGGAGAAGAGCGCCGTGGCCGCCTTGGCCGAGTTGCCGAACGCGCGGCCGATGAACTCGAACGAGTCGGTCAGGAACCAATCGTCGTCGCGCGGCACGCCGGCGGCCCCGAATGCCGTGTCGCGCAACACGCCCCGCTTCAAGTGCCGCAGGCGCCACGCAAACTCGCTCTCGTTGCGATCTTCCGGCTTCGACGGGGTTTCGGGCGCGTTGCCAACGGCGGCGACTGCCGCTTCGGCAATACGCGGCGCGGTGGCGACGCCTTCCCGGCGCAGTTTGAAAGACGAAGCCGTGCGGCCTGCTGGCCGCACGTTCACCATGCTGCTGCGCGCGGCGAGGAAACCCGTCAGGTGCGCGCGGACCAGGTACGGTCCCGGCGGCAGCTGCTTGAGGGTGTAGTGGCCGGCCTTGTCGGAGACGGCAAACGCGGTGGTGCCGCCGAGCGCCGATACGACGGCGCCGTCGAGCGGCTTGCCATGCTCGTCGGTGATACGGCCTTCAATCAGGCCGGTCTCGGCCGAGGCGAGGGTGGTGACCGCCGCGAGTCGGAATTCCTGGGCCTGAACAGAAGTCGACTGCAACGCCGCGAGGCATGCGATCAGGATCGGGACGATCGGGTAACGGGGGGTGCCCATCCTACGGTCATTAGACGCCGGCCACGGGCCACCGGCGTCTCGACCAGCATACGCCCGCCTTCGCCAAAAGGCTATCCGCCTCCGCCGCGGCTACGGCCGACGGGGCGGCAGGCAAATTCACCGTGCGAAGGGCGGCTACGCGCCCTTGACGGTGAATTTGATGTCCCGGGTCAGGTTCTTGCCGGCCGCCTTGTCGGAGATCTTGATGGCCAGGCGGTACTCGCCCTCGGCGAACGTGGCCAGGGGCACGGTGATGCCGCCGGGCACCGGGAACTTGGACGGGTCGAACTGCGGCGGCAGGTTGGTCGCGTTCACCTGTTGCGGGTTGGTCTTGTTGAAGAAAGTCTCCTTGCCACCCTCGGTGCGGTGGAACTCGTACTCGAGCGTGAGGTTCGGCTTGCCCGAGCTATCGAGGCCGGCGTTGTAGACCTGGAAGAAGATCGAGAGCTCCTCGCTCTTCTTGAATTCCATGTCGACGGCGGGAACCAGCTCCTGCGCGCCAAACACGAACGGCCGCTCGCGCGCGTCTTCCATCGAGATCGGCGCGGTGAGCATGTTCACCTTCTCGGCCACGAGAACGGTGCTCGTGTTCAGCTCACCGTTGTAGTAGTCGGGCACGGTGACCTGCGTCTTGAGCACACCGACCTTCGGGACGAAATTGCGCGGCGCGTTCTTCTCCGGTGTGCGCTCCTTGTAGGCCACATACACGTCGTAGGCGCCGGCCGGCGCCATGAAAACGCGATGCAGCGTCGGCGAAACTTTTTCCGCGGCGATGAAATGGATATCGTCCCACGGATACTCGACCTTCTTGGCCTTGGGGTCGGGTTGTGCGGTGGGGTTCACCACGCGAATGTAGAGCGCGGCAGCGGCGGCCGGCGCGTTGTTCACTTTCAGGATGAACGGCACGAACGTGCGTGCTTCCTGAGACTTCATGAAGAAGGGCTCGAGCGACATCGTCACGTCGGCGGGCGCCGGCTGTCCGGCCATCACGCCGTCGACGAGTTTCACGACCTGCTCGATTTCCTGCTGTTCCTGCCTGCTGCGCTTCCGATCGTCCTTCTTCGGAGCCTGCTGGGCTTCGGCCACGACGGCCGAAAACACCAGCGCGACTACCACGGCCAACGCACGCCGAATTGCCATCATCTACTCCCTTTAAATCGGCCAACAAACCTGACTGCTATCTTCTCACTTCCAGATCCGGTCGATCATAGGTGTCGCGCCGAGGCGAAGTCAAACGTCACCGGACGTCACGTCAAGCTCAACCTCACCGCCGTTTGGCCGCACTGCCGAGCAGGCTCGGTGGTATGTTCGTAGACCCCGATGCTGGGTGACGACATCCTGGTGATTGTGCTGGCCGGCGGCGCCGGCGAACGGTTGTCGCCGCTCACGCGCGACCGCGCGAAGCCGGCCGTTTATTTCGGCGGACCCTACCGCATCATCGACTTCGTCCTCAGCAACTGCGTCAATTCCGGCCTGCGCCACATCTTCATCGCCACGCAATACAAGTCGCTGTCGCTCAACCGCCACATCCGGCGCGGCTGGACGGTGGTGTCGGAAGAGCTGGACGAATTCATCGAGATCCTGCCGCCGCAGAAACGTGTCGGCGAGCACTGGTATCAGGGAACGGCCGACGCCGTCTATCAGAACCTCTACTCGGTCATTCGCGAGAACCCGCGCTACGTGGTGGTGCTGGCCGGCGATCACGTCTACAAGATGGACTACCAGCGCATGTTGCGGTTCCACCGCGACATGGCGGCCGAAGTCACGCTCGCCGCGATCGAAGTGCCGATCGAGGACGGCCGGCGATTCGGCGTGGTGGCCGTCGACGAAGGCCATCGCGTCACGGGGTTTCTCGAGAAGCCGGCTCACCCGCCGGGCATCCCGGGCCAGCCGGGCCTGGCGCTGGCGTCGATGGGGATCTACGTGTTCGACAGCGAGGTCCTGATTCGCGCGCTGCAAGAGGACGCGGCGAAACCCGACAGCCATCACGACTTCGGCAAGAACATCATCCCTGCGTTGATCGGCCAGGGGCGCACCTACGCCTTCCCGTTCTACGACGAGAACAAGAAATCGGCGAAGTACTGGCGCGACATCGGCACGCTCGACGCGTATTACGAGGCGCAGATGGACCTGTGCCATGTCAATCCGGAGTTCAATCTCTACGATCCCGAGTGGCCGCTGCGCACCTACATGCCGCAAGCGCCGCCGGCGAAATTCGTGTTCGCTGAAGACTGGCGCCGCGGCGAGGCGCAGGATTCGCTGATCTCGCAGGGCTGCATCGTCTCGGGCAGCCGCATCTTCGGCAGCATCCTCTGCCCGAACGTGCGCGTCCACAGCTTTTGTCACATCGAACAATCGATCCTGATGCCGGGCGTCCGCGTGGGCCGGCACGCGCGCGTCCGCAAGGCGATCATCGACCGCGACGTCGACATCCCGCGCGGCGCGCTGATCGGCTTCAACGCCGAGGAAGATCGGCGCCGGCATGTGGTGTCGGAGGGCGGCGTGGTGGTGGTGGCGCCCGGGGACGAACCGTTCGTGTCGGACGTTCCGGTCGATCAATTGCAACTCGAAGCCGAGGCCGACCGGCGAGGAGAGCGATGAAGATCGCTGCTGTTCGCGGACGCGAAATTCTCGATTCACGCGGCAATCCCACGGTTGAAGTCGACGTGACGCTCGAAGGCGGCGCCTTCGGCCGCGCCGGCGTCCCGTCCGGAGCGTCGACCGGCGAGCGCGAAGCGCTCGAGCTGCGCGATGGCGATAAGGGCCGCTTCCTCGGCAAGGGCGTCAGGAAGGCCGTGGCTCATGTCAACGGCGAGATCGCCGCGGCGATCACGGGCAAGGAACTGACGCAGCGCGCGCTCGACGCCGCGATGATCGCGCTCGATGGGACGCCGACGAAGAGCCGGCTGGGCGCCAACGCCATCCTCGGCGTCTCGATGGCGGCCATGCGCGCCGACGCCGCGCAGCAACGACAGCCACTGTATGCGCACATTGCCGCACTGGCAGGAAACAAGGACGGCTGCCTCCTGCCGGTGCCGATGATGAACATCCTCAACGGCGGCGCGCACGCCGACTCGAACGTCGACTTCCAGGAATTCATGGTGATGCCGCTCGGCTTTCCTTCGTTCAGCGAGGGGCTGCGCGCGGGAGTCGAGATCTTTCACGCGCTGCGATCGATTCTGAAGTCGCGCGGATTGTCGACGGGCGTCGGCGACGAAGGCGGCTTCGCGCCGAGTCTGAAATCAAACCGCGAAGCGCTCGACGTAGTGATGGACGCGATCGGCAAGGCCGGCTACCGCGCCGGCGACAACGTGTTCATCGCGCTCGACGTGGCGGCCAGCGAGTTCTGGAAAGGAAACGGGCGCTACGAGTTCCACAAGTCGGGCGAACCGGCGCGCGACTCGCAGGGCATGGTCGATCTGTACGTGGAGTGGTGCAGGACCTACCCGATCATTTCGATCGAAGACGGCTGCGCCGAGCAGGACTGGGACGGCTGGAAGATGTTGACCGACGCCGTCGGCAAGAAAGTGCAGCTGGTAGGCGACGATGTGTTCGTGACCAACCCGTCGATTCTCAAGAAGGGCATCGAGAAGGGCATCGGCAACGGGTTGCTCGTCAAGGTGAATCAGATCGGCACGATCAGCGAGACGCTCGACGCGATGGCGATGGCCAGCCGGGCCGGCTATCGCTGCGTGGCGTCGCATCGATCGGGCGAGACCGAAGACGCGACGATCGCGGACCTCGCGGTCGGCACGGCGGCGGGCCAAATCAAGACCGGATCGGCGTCACGCAGCGATCGAGTGGCGAAGTACAATCAGCTCCTGAAGATCGAAGAGGAATTGGGATCGGGCGCGAAGTACGCGGGCCGGTCGGCGATCAAACAGCTCAATGCATAGACTGGTCCTGCTTCGCCACGGGGAGTCCACCTGGAACAAAGAGAACCGGTTCACCGGGTGGACCGACGTCGATCTCACTGACCAAGGGCGCGAAGAGGCGAAGGCCGCGGGGCAGCTGCTCAAGCACGACGGCTACCAGTTCGACATCGTCTTCACGTCGCTGTTGACGCGCGCGATCCGAACGGCGAACCTCGCGCTCGACGAGCTCGATCAGATGTGGCTGCCGGTGGAGCGCAGTTGGCGCCTGAACGAACGCCACTACGGCGCGCTGCAGGGATTGAACAAGGCCGAGACGGCAGCGAAGCACGGCGAGGACCAGGTGAAAATCTGGCGCCGCGCCTACGCGATTGCGCCGCCGGCATTGTCGCCGGACGACCCGCGCACGCCGGCGCGCGATCGCCGCTACGCCGACGTGCCGCCGGCGGAACTCCCCCTCACCGAATCGCTGAAAGACACCGTGGCGCGTTTCCTCCCGTACTGGAACGACGCGATCGCGCCGCACGTTCGTGACGGCGAGAACGTGCTGATCGCGGCGCACGGCAACTCGCTGCGCGCGCTCGTGAAATACCTCGACGGCATCTCGGACGCCGACATCGTCGAGCTCAACATTCCTACCGGAATACCGCTGGTCTATGAGCTCGATGCGGCGTTGAAACCACTCCGACGCTATTACCTTGGCGATCCGGAGGCCGCCCGGAAGGCCGCCGAGGCCGTGGCCAGGCAGGGAGCTCGTCGTTAGGTCGCACTCTGTCATCCGCCCAAGTTACAGAAAAAGCACAACTTATAGCGTTCTTCCCTTGACACCACCCCAAGGGAACCTTAGAATGGCCCGGAATTTCCCAGTAGAAACGCCCGCCTGATGACGACTTGCGCCGATGCATAGCCAGCCGCCCGGTTGGAGCTGCATTGGCCGATGCCGACGGTCCCAGCCGCCTGGCGCAAATCGGGCACGAAAGCTGTGTTGCCCCAACGGGAGGGAGCCGTCCTATGGATGACGTCGTAAACCGGTTTGCGCGGGAGCTGGCCGACTCCATTGCCGCCGCCGTATCTGAGAGCGCCGAGGTTGAAGCGTGCCGCGAGCGCGCGCGGGCGGCGGGCTACGAGATGAAAGTGAATCTCGAAGCCGTGGTCGGGTTCGTCAATCGTGGACAGCCGCAGCCGGATGCCGACGGCACCAAGACCGTGCCGGCGAGCAAAGCGCTGGTGCCGCGGAAGCCGTTCGAAATGACCGTGAACGATCGCCGCTTCCTGCGCTCCTTGCGCATTGCGGCGGAAGAGATCAAGGTCGAAGAAACCAATTAGTACAATCGGGCCCATGAGTCACGCTCGTGGGCCCGGAAACCCGCCCATGAATGCCTTCATGGGCCCAAGCGATGCAGCCGCGTTCGATCCCGATCGCGACCTGTCTTTCCCCGGTGAGTTCCCATTCACGCGCGGCATCCAGCCCACCATGTACCGCGGCCGGCTGTGGACCATGCGACAGTACGCGGGCTTCGGGACGGCGGCGGAGTCGAACCGCCGGTATCGCTATCTGCTCTCGCAGGGCGTCAACGGGCTGAGCGTCGCGTTCGACCTGCCTACGCAGATCGGCTACGACTCGGACCACCAGCTGGCCTCGGGCGAGGTCGGCCGGGTTGGCGTGGCGATCGATTCGATCGAAGACATGGCGGTGCTGTTCGACGGCATCCCCCTCGATCGCGTCTCGACGTCGATGACCATCAACGCGACGGCGATCATCCTGCTGGCGCTGTATGTGGCGGTAGGCAAACGACAGGGCGTGGCGCCGAGCCAGCTGTCGGGCACGGTGCAGAACGACATCCTGAAGGAATACATCGCGCGCGGCACCTACATCTATCCCCCTCCGGCGTCGCTGCGCATCGTGACCGACATCTTCGCGTTCTGCGAACGTGAGGTCCCTCAGTGGAACACCATCTCTATCAGCGGCTATCACATTCGCGAAGCGGGATCGACGGCGGTGCAGGAGGTCGCGTTCACCTTCGCCAATGCGATTGCCTACGTCCAGGCGGCACGCGACGCCGGCCTCGACGTCAATGCGATCGGCCAGCGGCTGTCGTTTTTCTTCAACGCGCACAACGATTTTCTTGAAGAGGTGGCGAAGTTCCGCGCTGCGCGGCGGCTGTGGGCGCGGATCATGACGGATCGCTTCGGCGCGACCAACCCGCGTGCGCAGCAGCTGCGGTTCCACACCCAGACGGCGGGCAGCACGCTGACGGCTCAACAACCGGACAACAACATCGTGCGCGTCGCCATTCAGGCGATGGCCGCAGTCCTCGGCGGCACCCAGTCGCTGCACACCAACGGCCGCGACGAGGCACTGGCGCTACCCACCGAGGGCGCCGCCCGCATCGCGCTCCGCACGCAGCAGATCATCGGCCACGAGAGCGGCGTTGCGAACACGATCGATCCGTTCGCGGGCTCGTACCACATCGAAACACTGACGAGCGACATCGAAAACGGCGCGCGCGAACTGCTGACGCGCATCGAAGCGATCGGCGGCACCCTGGCCGCCATCGAATCCGGATACATCCAGCGGCAGGTCCAGGAGTCAGCCTATCAGGCGCAACTGGCCGTGGACTCTGCAAAAGCCGTCGTCGTCGGTGTCAACAAGTACGTGACCGACGAGCCATCCTCGATTGAGGTCTTCCAGGTCGATCCGCAGCTCGAGGAACAACAAGTGCGCGCGGTGCGGAAGGTGCGCGAGGTGCGAGGTGCGGGGTGGAAGGGTGCGCTCGAAGCGGTGCGGGGTGCGGCCCTGTCGACGGACAACCTGGTCCCGCCGATTATTGCCGCGGTCGAAGCACGAGCCACGGTCGGCGAGATTGCGGATACACTTCGCTCGGTGTTCGGCGAATACCGGGAAGTCAGCCTCGATTAGGTGGAGCCGCTCCTTAAAGTCGAGAACTTGAAAACGGTCTTCGGGCCAGTCGTCGCTGTCAACGACGTCTCGTTCGAGGTGCGCAAGGGCGAAACGCTCGGTCTGGTCGGTGAGTCGGGCAGCGGCAAGTCGGTGACCGCGTTTTCGATCATCCGGCTGGTGCAGGAACCCGGGCAGGTGACCGGCGGACGGGTGATGTTTCAGGGCCGCGATCTGATGACGCTGCCGGAAGCGGAGATGCGCCGGGTGCGCGGCGCCGGCATCGGCTTCGTGTTTCAGGAACCGATGGCCGCGCTCAATCCGGTGATGCGGGTTGGCGCGCACATCGCTGAAGCGCTGACGGTGCATGGCCTGGCTTCGAAGGCTGAGGCTCGCACGCGCGCGATTGAATTGCTGCGCGCCGTGCGGATCACCGATCCCGAAAAACGCGTGGACGACTACCCGCATCAGCTGTCGGGCGGCATGCGCCAGCGGGTGATGGTCGCGATTGCCCTCGCGTGCAAGCCGCCCTTGCTGATCGCCGATGAGCCCACCACCGCGCTCGACGTCACCGTGCAGGCGCAGGTGCTGGAGCTGCTCCGCGACATGAAGCGGCAGTTCGATCTCTCACTGCTGCTCATCACCCACGACTTCGGCGTCATTGCCGAAACGGCCGATCGGGTGGCGGTGATGTATCGCGGCAAGATCGTCGAGCAGGCGCCGGTGCGCGAGATCTTCCGCAACCCCCAGCACCCCTACACCAAGGGCCTGCTCGAATCCATTCCCGGCGGCAAACCGGGGACACGACTGAAGGGCGTGCCGTCGGAGGCCAATTGGTAGCGCCGCTCGTGGACGTTCGCAGTCTCGTCAAGCATTTCGAGCGCGGCGGCGGGCTGTTCCGCGAGAAGACTATTGTCAAGGCCGTCGACAACGTCAGCTTCTCGGTGGAGGAAGGCGAGACGTTCGCGCTGGTCGGCGAATCCGGCAGCGGCAAGAGCACCACCGGGCGGTGCATGCTGCGCCTCATCGAGCCCACATCCGGGGAGGTCTGGTTTCGCGGCGAGAACGTTCTCGGCTTCTCCCCTGCCCGGATGCGTGCCGCGCGGCGCGACATGCAGATGGTGTTTCAGGATCCGTACTCATCGCTCAACCCGCGGATGCGGGCATCGACGATCGTGGAGGAGCCGCTGGTGATCCACGACATCGGCTCGAGACCCGAGCGGCGCCAACGCGTGGCTGAGTTGTTCCGCCTCGTCGGGCTCGATCCGGCGCACCTCGACCGGTATCCGCACGAGTTCAGCGGCGGCCAGCGGCAGCGCATCGGGCTGGCGCGGGCGCTCGCGCTCGAACCGTCGTTCATCATCGCCGACGAACCCGTTTCCTCCCTCGACGTGTCGATCCAGGCGCAGGTGATCAACCTGTTGATGGACTTGCAGCAGCAGCTCAAGCTCACCTACCTGTTCATTGCGCACGATCTGCGGCTGGTGCGTCACATTTCGAGCCGGACGGCCGTAATGTATCTGGGCCGCATCGTGGAGATGGGCGCCACCGCCGAGATTTTCGACAATCCGCAGCACGCCTACACACGCGCGCTGTTATCGGCGGTGCCGGCCACCGATCCAGATGCGCCACGCGCGAGGATCGAGCTCGATCCACGGTTGGTCAATCGCGATGCGCCGTTGCGCCGCATCTCCGACGGGCATTTCGCCGCGGTGTAATCTCGCGGCGGCCGTTGTCCTGCTGACAACAGCGTCGATCTCTGCGCAACCGGGCGTTTCCCTGGACACGGTCCTCAGTCGAATGCGCGCCTACCTGGTTGAATACGAATCGCAACTCAGCAGCGTGGTGGCCGACGAGAGGTTCAGCCAGCGCGTGGACTATCGTTCTGGCACGAGAACGCTTCGCAGTGTCACCCGACGGCTCGAGTCGGAGGTCGGCTTCATTCGCCTGCCCGGCGGCGCTGAATGGCTCGGCTTCCGCGATGTTCGCAAAGTCGACAGCCGCGTCGTCAAGACGAAGGGAATGACGGTCGGCGAAGTCCTCGCCTCAGGCAAGGACATCGGCACCCAGGCGCGAACCATCGCGCTCGCCAGCTCGCACCATCATCTCGGGCTGGCGCGGACCGTCAACGTGCCGACGGCGCCACTGGATGTCATCCATCCGCGCCACCTTGCCGCCATGCAATTCGCGTTCGACGAGCTGGACACGATCCGGGGCAAACAGATGATCGTGCTCAGTTTCCTGGAGACGGGACGCCCGACGCTGGTGCGTGAGCCGCCGGATGGGAAGAACCTGGTGAGCAGCGGGCACGTCTGGGTGGACGCCGGCACCGGCGTGGTGTGGCGCGTTGACTGGATGTATCAGCACGAGAGGCGGCTGCCTGACGCCGGCGCGCCGCCGCGGCTGCGTGTCGACTTCGAGCCGAACGCCGAGCTGGGCATCATGGTGCCGACGGTGATGACGGAGGTGTTCGCGGTGCCGTCCAGCGCATCCCGCGGCGAAGGGCGTGCCACCTACAGCAACTTCAAGCGGTTCGGTACGACGGCGAGGATCGTGCCGCAATAAGATTTCGTGATCTCGTGATCTCGTGATTTGGTGATCTTCAAGATCAGGAGATCACCCGATCAGCGGATCACCAGATCTCACCTACTTCGATCGCTTCCAGATCAGCGTTCCCGTCACACGACCTTCGGCATTGCGCACCGAGAGCGTCAGCTGCTGGTGGTCCGACGAGAATTCGTAATACCTGACCTGCCGGGATCCAATCCAGCTCGGGTTCGACGATCCATCGACAATGTGCGTGACGATGCCTTTGGCTTCATCCACCACGAAGGGGCCGTAGTAGCCCAGATAGCGTCGATACGCGGCCGCACGCGCCTCGTCTGTCTGTGGAGCCTGATCGGACTTGTTCGACGAATGCATCAACTGCGCCGACATGCGGCCGGAGGCATGGTAGGTAATCTGGCCGCGGTCGTAGTTGCCCGGCCGGCGTGTGCCGTCGGCGGCGATGTTCTCGAAGCTCACCAGCTCCCAGGCACCGACAAAGCGCTGCGGAACCGGCGTCTGGAGTAACGCGGCGATGACGGCGAAGGTAATGGCGATCATGCGGTGACGTGGGCGTGCGGCTGCTGTTTGACGTCGCGCTCGACCTGACCGTCGCGGATCGCGATCACGCGATGCGCGTAGGCGGCGATATCGGCTTCGTGGGTGACGACGATGATCGTGTTGCCGGCCTGATGCAGGCGCGCGAACAGCGCCATGATCTCCACGCCGGTTTTTGAATCAAGGTTGCCGGTCGGCTCGTCGGCGAGCAGAATCGACGGGTTGTTGACCAAGGCGCGCGCAATGGCGACGCGCTGTCGCTGACCGCCCGACAGCTCGTTCGGCTTATGGGTCATGCGATGCGTCAGCTCCACCTTGTCGATGGCCGCCTTTGCCTGCTCGAGCCGCGCCTTCTTGTTGATGCCGGCGTAGACCAGCGGCAACTCGACGTTGTGCAGCGCGGTGGCGCGCGGCAACAGGTTGAAGGTCTGGAACACGAAGCCGATCTCTTCGTTGCGGATCCGCGCCAGCTCGTTGTCGTTCATCTCGCTCACCTCCTTGTCGTTCAACAGGTAGGTGCCTTTGCTGGGCGTATCGAGGCAGCCGATCAGGTTCATCAACGTCGACTTGCCCGACCCTGACGGTCCCATGATGGCCACATATTCGCCGCGCTCGATCGAGATGGAAACGCCCTTCAGCGCGTGAATCTCCTCGTCGCCCATCTGATAGGTCTTCCACAAATCCCGGGTCTCAATCAGCGCCATACCTATTAATACTACCCTCATGTCAACCCTCGGCCCGTGGACGCTGGTCGTCCTCGCTGGAATCCTCGAGATTGTGTGGGCGCTCGGCTTCAAGTACGTCCGCGACGACGCGCCGTGGCTGCTGCGTGCCGGCGTATTCGCGGCGCTGGTTGTCAGTTTCGTGCTGTTGGTGGCCGCGCTCAGGCAGTTGCCGGCCGGGACCGCCTACGCGGTGTGGACGGGAATTGGCGCGAGCGGCGTGGCGATCATCGGGATGATCGCGTTCGGCGAGCCGGCGACGGCGGCCCGCGTCCTGTTCATCGGAGTGATTGTCGCCGGCATCATCGGGCTTCGACTCGCGTCCTGATTGCCCCTTGATGCAAGCGCGGCAGCTACTGCCGATCCAGCGGTCGCAGCGCTACGACGAAACTCATCGGGACCCGCGCCGGATTGAAGCACACCGTGTCGTCGCAGGCCTGGTATTCCAGCGCACCCGTGATCGTCACCGATGTCATCGCCGCCAGCAGCTTCTGGGCTTCCTGCGTCGCCAGCAGCGTGACGTCGCGTCGCAGCTCGAACGGCGCCATGTAGACTTCGACTCGTTCGTCGAGCGGCTTGAAATGGTAGATCTCCGATCGCGGATAGCGGGTCGGGTGCACACGCAGCCATGGCTGCTGATCGATCGCCAGGTTCACCACCTGGTAGTCGTGCTTGCCAGGCGCATAGACGTGCATGCCTCGCAGGGGTGCGACGGAGACGATCATGCTCAGACGCTGGCCGGGCGCCGCGGTGGCGTCGGTCAACTTCGCGGTCACCGACAGGTGCGATGTCGTAGCCGCGGCCGCGACGCCGTCGGTGGCAGCCCCCAAGTTCGAGAGAATGGTTGCGGCCGAATAGCGTTCCCGATAGGCGTCCTCGAAGAAACGTGACACGACGATCCCCTTGCGATCGACGATGAACGTGCCGGGATGCGGGATGCCGTAGCCGCGCGCGCCCGGTTTCTCGGACTCGTTGAAGAGTCCGAACGCGCGGATCATCGACGAGTCGCGATCGGCAATCAGCGGGAACGTGATGCCGCGGGAGTCGGCGAACCGCTTGAGCGTTTCGGGCGGGTCGTAGCTGATAGCCACCACTCCGAGGCCCTGCTTACTCAAGTCGTCGCGCCGGCGTTGCAGCTCCACGAGCTGCGTCTTGCAGTAGGGTCACCAGTCGGCGGATCGGAAGAACACCACCATGGCGCCTTTCGGTCCGGAGACGGTGGACAGCGTCTGCGGTTTGCCAGATTGATCGACACCAGAGATCGCTGGAATCGCGACGCCGACTTGCGGACCGATTTTCGACGTGTCGACGGCCGGCGGCGTCTGCGCGCCGGCGTGAATCGCGCCGCCAATCCATAACGCCAGCAGGAACGCGCGGAGGGTCGTCATCATCAGAAGGTGAGATGCCATTGTACTCCCGGCCGTTGCGTCATGAGTGCGCGATCTGTTTCGTGTGATGCAGCGTGTGCATCGCCTGGAACGTCGCGTAGTCTGCCGCACTCACGGTGCCAAAGATACCGTGGCTGAATCTGCCGTTCGGGCAATTGCGGCAGGCCTGCTCGAACGCCGCATGCGCCTGCTCGAGGCGGGCACGGGCCTCTGCCGGTGTCGTCGATCCCGATTCCGGGTTCAGCGCCCTGTTGGTCTTGCCTTTAGGGAACGTGCCGTTTCGCAGCGTACGATCGAAAAACACCTTGCGGACGAGCGGCCGCACGATGGCCGGGAACGCCGGAAACTTGGTCGGTTGGCCGCCGGCGGCGTGGGCGGATTCCTCGTAGACGCGCGCCACGTGCTCCACGATCTGACTCGGCGACCATTTGCCCGGTGCGGGGGGAGCGGCCCACCTCGCTCCAGTGCGCTCGGCGGCGGCGAGCATCTGCTCGACCGCAGTTCGGCTTTCAGCGAGAGCGGTATTGATGTCGGCCATGACGCCTCCTTGCCAGCCGACAGCGTACTCCCAATTGCGACGGCGTCAAGTCATCGCTCGCCTATCAGAATCGTGTTCGGATACTGCGCATACCAGCCGAACCAGAACGCGCGGTGCGCGGTGATTCGAGGCAGCACGATCGAGCCGTCGGCCGACGACAACGCGTCTTCGGTCGGAAGCCACGAGCGGCCGGCCGTGTCCACGAGCTGGCCCGCCGGCGCGGCGGCCGGAAACACGACCTGGTGTTGCCCGAGGCCATACACGCGATTGGCGCCTTGCCTGCTGGTCACGACCAGCAGCCTTCGGCCGGCGACTTCAACATGGAACACCGGCGTTCTCTTCAAGAGATCGGCGGCGATGGCCACCGGCTGCGCCTCACCGCCGGCCGGCGACCGCACGCGCATGACGAGTACTTCCGCCTTGTTCTTCAGGCGGCGATCGGTCTTCGACACCTGGAAGTACAGTCGATCGTGCGAGAAGTAATCGCGGTAGGCGGCGCCTTCGCTGTAGTCGCGCCTATGGCCGGTCTCGAGCGACAGCACCGTGGTGTTGGGATGCTGCGCGCGCCACTCACCCCAGGTGGTGGTAATCGCCGGATGTGACGTGAGCTCGAGCCCGCTGCCCACGAGCGGGCCCACGACCGGCGTCCCGTCGATGGTGTTCCACAGGCTCATCGTCTCCTCGTCGAACATCAGCTTGTTCGATCGATACAGCAACCCGCTGGTGCCGAACCCGATGCGGCGGCCCTTGACGACGCTGTCGTACGGAATCACCGTTCCACACAGCGTGCAATAGACGACGGTGAGCTCGACGCCGCCCAGCTTGTCGATGGCCATTTCGTGCCAGGCGAGGATCCGCTTCGGGTAGGCGCGCGCCTCGCCGTTGACGACGACACCGAACACGATGTCGCCGTCGCGCATGAAACGCGCGTCTGCGGCGCTCAAGGTTTTCGGGTAGTAGAGCGGCGGAATGCCATTGACCACGACGCCGCCCCAGTCGATTTCATCGAGCCGGATTTCGGATTTCGCACCCGGCGGAAAGAATCGCTCCATCCGCGGATCGATGTTGCGGTAGACCAGACCCTTGAAGGCGGCGTAGTCGGGATGCGGCTCGTACGGGAGGGTCCACATCCATTCACGCCAGCCGCGCAGGTACGGGTCGAAGCGCTTCCGCGTCTGCTTCTCGAGGAACGCGATCAGGCGCGCGCGGATCAGCGACTCGCGCGTCACTCGCGGCGCCGGTGCGCCGCCGAACGGGTCCGAGGGAAGGCCGGCATCGGGATCATCCGGGTCGCCCGCGCGACCGGGCGAATCGGCGAGGTCAGCGCCGGCACTCCCGGCGCCCGCTCGCGGCGCCGGCCGCAACAGCCGCACCATGTCGATAACCATCGACGTGTATGAGTCGCGCCACTGTGCGGCAAGCCGATCCATGGCGGCGCGCGCCGTCCGATCGTCGGCTGAGGAGGCCGCAAAGAACAACTCGAGCGGCGGGGCCGACTGACGCGTGGCGGACGTCGCCGTGACAGCGGCCAGCAGCACCGCAGCGGAAATCACTCCGCGACGCATGGTGATTGAGTGTACTACCTGCGGTCCGCGGCCGGCTC
>Ga0187893_10001582_pt1 | contig 54182 bp, 47 predicted proteins | sample MA1701074metaG_FD_139574 | JGI IMG/M metagenome (GOLD analysis project Ga0187893, IMG submission 139574) | White microbial mat communities from a basaltic lava cave in the Kipuka Kanohina Cave System on the Island of Hawaii, USA - MA170107-4 metaG ... | reverse complement strand
TCGTTTTGTAAGTCAACGCACATGCTCACACGCGACATCGAATATAGAACTCGCTCAACGCCGCACTCATTACATAAAGAGCGTGGAGTGCGGCGCTGCGTTGCTACGGTAAACGTTATGCGCCACGCAAATCCCGGTTCTGGAGTATCAAAAGGAAAATAAAAAATGAAGGTTTTCATAAGTTGGTCGGGAGATAAGAGCAGGATGTTTTCCGAAGCATTCAAGCCTTGGCTAGAGCAAGTACTACCAGGGACTGAGGTCTGGTTGTCGAGCGAAGATATCGACAAAGGTACGATTTGGTTCACCGAGATTATCAACGAACTTGAGAATTGTCATTGTGGAGTTCTCTGCATAACACGAGAGAACCGTTTAGCCCCGTGGATTCACTTTGAGGCTGGAGGTATGATTAAAGGGCTGGGGAAATCAAAGGTTGCCACAATTCTTCTTGACTTGGACTACGGTGAACTTCAGCAACCTCTTAATCAGTTTAACGGCCTCCATATGGACCGAATCGGTGCAAGGCATCTTGTCAAGTCTTTCAACAAGGTTTCAGATCGACCGATTAAGGAAACAGTTGTAGACAAATCGTTCGAGGCGTTTTGGCCAGAATTAGAAAAGGCATACAAGACGCTTTTTCCAGACATCGTCAATCTGGATGGTGACGAACAAAAATCTATGTATGTCGTCCCTTCTCCACAATCACCGTCGGTACACGAGGAGGTTCCTGCCAATCCGGGGAAGAAAAGGAAAAGACAAAAACATGAATTAGCTCAACGCATCCAGAAGGACCAACTCTATCTTTTTGGAACCAGTGACTTGAAGTCCGATGCTGCACCGTCTAGCGGTTAGGCGGGCAGATGATTGCGCGGCGCATAACAAACGCAAGCACGTCACTCGTTCATTTGGTAACTGCATGAGTTATAGTACTCGTTCATCGGCTCGCACATTTATGCCAAAGAGCAAAAGCATAGTGCTCGCCGTGCGTGCTTACTAAACGTTATGCGCTATTGCGCCAACGCTCAAGGGACTGATCGGAGGGAAATCAAATGGAGAGAGTTATTTCGCCAGTAAGACCGTTGTAGAATAACGTGCAGTGTTGCAGAACATCACGGCCAATTAACGCAAGCAAGCCTTGTGGTGTCAGTGCTGCGCCAATTGCATTAGGCGCTTCAATCGAGATGGGGAGGCCAACAACTTCGATTTGGATTGGATAGACGTTTTGTGGCGTGGAGGCGTGTGAAGCGGATGCGACATTGACAACATTCACAACTGGAAGTTGAAGCTGCTTTGCCGCAGCATCATCTATACAAGTCGATGTCGCACCCGTGTCAATCAGGGCAACCCCGGATACGGGCTTGGGCAGAGTTTTTCCCTGCTGTAGCAATTGATTTGCGATGCTCTGAGCAAGCCCTATGGTAACCTGAACACACGGTCCCTGACGTATGAGTGCAATTGCGGGGGGAAATTGAACAATCTGACCTTGGGGAGTCTTTACTTGGGCTCTAAGCTGGGTGTGCAGAATCGGCACGCAGGATTCCAAGAGTTAGTGCGGGGATGTAGACAACCTGTTCGGATTCTTCAACCTGCCGAACGAGAAACGATTCAGTTCCAAATCGTCGTGCGCCTTCGATGAGAGCTTCTTGCTGGGTGTTGAAGATACCAACGAGTTCCTCGTTCTTCACAAGAACAAACTTTCCAGGATTCTGTTTCAACCACTCAGCCCGGTGAGCTTCAAAGTATTTTCGTTCTTTTTTTAGCATTTTAGCTTCTTTCGAGTGGCTTGTGATAGTAAAGATAAGGTTTATATCTTTCGGTGTCAAGTTTGCTTCCTCACGGCTTGCTTGCGTGCGATGAGCGTTGGCGCAACAAGCGCATAACAGGCGTAACCACGACGCTCATTCATTTGATAAGCTATGTTGGAGCTCTATTTGACAAATAGTTGTGTTCGCTCAACAGTTTTTGCCGCGATTTGGTATTTGCCCTTCGCCGCGAGAAAATGAGTCATTTTATAGCGGCTCCGGGCACGTCGTTCTGAGCGGCAAAAACTGCTGCGTGGTTACGCCAGACGTTATGCGTCATGCCCGGCGGCGGAAAGAGTAGTGGCAACAAGATAAGAATCGGTACAATCTCGAAGGTGAGTTCCGGTTGGTGTACTCCCCTACCGCTCACAGCGGGCGGTGCCAGGTGATTTTTAACTTGGCTCAGGTAAAGAAAAGAATGAAAGTCATAGGTTGTGCGAATCAACGCCCCGAGGGTGAACCATCAAAGTTCAGTGCAGGTCAACAACCATTTTTATGGGTTTCGCGAACTCCGAGTGAATAACGTATCTATTGGCAGTTCGTTCGCGGTAGAGAGATGCACCGCCCGCAGCAAGGGAGATGAACTTTGAGGGGTACAACAAGTCGTCTTAATGAAGTACGAACTCAACGACCAAGGAAGACAACCGGTAGTGCGTTTTGCCGCCGTGCACGAACGCATAACAAGCGTAAGCACGACGCTCCGTCTGTTGATATGGATTATAGTCGTCGCTCCATTGTTTTTGCCGCGGACTTGGTTTGCAGCGCCAGCCATGCGAAAAAATTCATCGTTTGATAGCGTGGCTGTCGCCGCATCAGTTACGCCTGCCCCGAACAAAGCATCGGGGCAAGCTATAGCGGCAAAAACAACGGCGTGCTTACCGCAAACGTTAGGCGTCATGCCCGGCGGCGTCAACAGCCGCCAGGCAAAGCGTTTTCAAAATAACCGTAGCGTATGTTGGTGCACTCCCCACCGTCCAAGAGCGGGCGGTGCGGAAAGTCTCAATCCGAAGGAGCATACATGGATAAAACGAAGCTGGTCTTTCTTGCTTCAGCCATCATCATCGAGATTGCAGCGATCATTCTCATTGTGAAGGCCATATCAACCGACACGTCTCCAACCCAAGGCGTAATCTTTCTGGCCATTGGATTGGTTTTTCTGATAATCGGACTCATAAAAAAGCCGAAGAATGCCGATACCGAGTCCAAATAACGGGATCACCGGGATTGCCCAGGAACCGCACCGCCCGCGGCAATGCGGGAGCAATCTCAGACTGAATCGAACAACACAAGCTGAAGTACAAGGCTCAACGGTCATTGGAGGTGAACACTCAACCGAGAGTGCAAAGCCGAACGTGTTTTGAGGTAGTGCATTTTGCCGCCGGTCACGAACGCCTAACAGGCGTAACACCGACGCTCGCACATCTGATAAGGCAAAAGTGAATCAAAGTTTGCCAAATAGTTGTGCTCGCTCCATTGTTTTTGCCGCGGCTTTGTATGCGCCTTCGGGCGCAAGCAATTGGTCATTTAGTAGCGCCCTTCGGCGCGTCGTTTTGAGCGGCAAAAACAACGGCGGTGTTACGCCAAACGTTATGCGCCATTTGCCCGTCCATGATTCCAACATAATCGAGAAATGACCAGAGCATCAGCATGTGTCTTATGCCTCTCCCTTTTCGGATCCCATCCGCTTGATGCCCAAGATACTACTACGCTTTATCATCACTTCCCTCTCATCGACGTACATCTCGGAGCTGGATGGGTAAGTGGAGGCAGGATCGGTACGCGAATTCATCTCAGTGAAGAGTATTCAGTCGAGGCCAGCATTGGTAAACACATCGCGAATTTTCTGTCAGCGTCTGATGAAGAAACCAGGTATGGGGTTGGAGTTAATTGGCACGGATTCCTCAGACCACACCTCACATTGAGTGCATTAGTAGTGTATGGTCAAAAAGTCCACCTCAGACCTAACGATATTTACTTGATGTCCCTCAATGTCGGATACATGCCTCGGGAACCGTCCCGCCTAAACTTCACTGCGAGGGCAGGTATGTATGTCGGGGCCAAGAGAAACTTCGCCGGATGGTCAACCCTATTCGGGCCAAACCTAGACATCGGTATCGGATGGCTGTTCCCATGAACGAAGTGACAGGCAAACGGCACCTAACACGCAAAACAACGACGCTCACACATTTGATAGGCAATTGGAAAGCAGAGGTATGACTATAGTGTTCGCTCCATGCCCGCCTTATTTATGCCAAAGAAGCAAAAGCATTGAGGCGGGCACGGCGTGGCCACTGAACGTTATACGCCACGCACGGCGGCGGCATAAGCTTGGAAGTTCAAAATAATACACACACCATCACATCCAAAGGAGATTAGCCCATGTACGAATTCCAGCCCGAAGAGACCTTCGAACCTTCAAGTGGTACAAAGGAATGGGCACTGTACACACACAAAACCGAACATTCCTTCGCAGGTGTCTCGCTGCCCGGTCTGTTCCAGACAACATATTATGAATGGCAGATTATAGGATTCATCGGAATCTTTCTACTTGAAGGCGTTGCTACATACTGGTGCTTCAAGGAAGGGGTTATCATTACTGCTATACTAGCTTCGATTTTTGTCGATGTCGTACTCGCGGTAACTGCACACGTTTTTCAGAAAGACATATGTCGAATCAAGAACGAACTTGTCTATGAAGAGGACTTGCAGGCCGGAGTAAGGAAAAGGAGGCTGAAAAGAAAAGTTCTCTGGCAGACCTTTTTCTATATACTTATTCTCATATCTGCGATGTTTAAGGTTTACTGGTTCTTTAGTGTCTACAGAATCCCCGATGCCACCACATTGTTCGTAACGGTCTGTTATGTAGTCGGTGGAGTCCTTCACATTATATGTACCGGATACGCAGTTTTCACGTTCATTTTCAACCGCAAGATAAACGGCGAGCATACAAGATTTGTTGAGTCCAACGGCAAATCCTTTTCATTCGATCCAACCAAACCTCTCCGCCATCCAATAGGGTCCCCAAAGCTGATTGAAGTACCCGACGGTAGGCAACGCATTACGAAAGAAGGCGATGGAAATTACTATTTCTACACGCAGGGTGTACTCACCGATTCGAAGCTTCGGGAATTGATCGCCAGACAGGACACACCTGATCAAAGAGCAACTGTCGCGAGGGAAGGAGTCAAGCACCAGATCACAATTCTCAAACAAAGTCCAGAAGGGAGGCCAAAGAAATGAAAGCTACTCACAATAAGAATGGTTGGATAACAGCGGCTGTTGCCTGGGTGTCCTTCACACTAATAGGATGTCCCCCTCAACTTCAGAAGAAGGAATTCGATCTGACAATAATTGTTGCAGACAGACTTGGAGTGAACAAGTCAGAGAAATTGCCCCAACGGGTAATCGATCTTTGCCTACCTATCGAAGGATGCGGGACATTTCTGCTTGTTCCAAAACCAAAACTGAGACCACTTGGCCAAGACGAATCTACCGCGATGTCCTTAGAGGCAAAGGTCTCGGGTGGTTTCTCCGGAGACCCGAACAATCCGAACTTGATAACAAGAACGATCCAGCGGACCCTCGAAGAGACTGAGATCGGCGAAATGTTCACTGTGCACAATGACCATGATATGAGGTCTGTATTTGAAATGGAACTCGAAGCCGCTCGCTCGGAGGCCGTGATCCTATACTTGCCCGGCGGCAGCCACGAGAAAACAATCAAGGGATTCAAAGTCTACAACACGGTCGATAGTGTGCGTCTTGCGATCATTGAGGAGATCTGTAACAAGAAATCCACTTCTTCTGTGGTCCTATTCTATGGCGCCCCCACCGCAAAGCGAATTCCTCCTCCACCAGTGACTCACACCGGCGAAACCCCATCGCCGGAGAATGCAGACCGCGATTATCAAGAGTTCATTCAATGGCGGGATGCTCACACACACACTCCAAGTGATATCTCCAAGCAACTTGAGGCACTTGAAGAGCGCCACGGCCATGATTACCGCTTTACACTCGAACGGGTGAGAGTATCAATCTACGGATTCCATGATCACCCACTCGCTTTCAAGTTCCTGAGAGTTTCTGCAGAGAAGGCAATCAAGAATGGCCGGGCAAAAGAATTGCTGGATATCTTGAAGGATCAAGAGTCTGATCGAGTAAAAGGATTCTGGAAACTTGCAACGCATCCCCATGACTGGAATCCGATAATCGAGGCACTGCAAGAGGAGAACACAAACGACCTTTATCACTCTCATAAGAACTGACTGCACCGACGATGTGCATGTATTTCCTAAGACCTGACGAGGAGCAGATGAAACCCTTAATAGAAAGCGCATGTAGAATGCTCATCCTTCTGGCTTGGCTTCCTCTTGTGTCAGTTGCCCAAAGCCCCGATTCATCCAAAACCCGTGGCGATTTGATAGAAACAAGAGCCGACTCTCTACTGGCTTACGTCTGTCCTATGCATCCCGAAGAAAAAGCAACGACGGCAGCAAGATGCCCAAAGTGTGGTATGGCTCTCCGCAAATTGGAGCCCCGGGCCTTATCACAACTGGACCGGGCCAAGACACTCCTTGAGGAAGGGAAATCAGAAGCTGAAAGAGGATGGCAAATACTCATGTTGCATCAGCAACCCGTGCAACACCTGTGCCCTGGAACATCAGAGGTGTTCATGTTACAAATCGTTGAAGGCGGGGAAGCCAGTGTGCAATGAATGCTATGCGGGGTGGCAACGTGGTGATGGCGTTGATAAGAAAATCGGAAAGGCTCAAGTGAAAGCAATTTACGGCGGACACCACCACTGAAGGAAGTTTGTCCTACCCAGCATCCGCCGCCGTGCGCGACCGCCTAACACGCCTCACCACGTCGCGCACTCATTTGGTAAGGCCGGTTGAAGCAATGTTTGGCGCGATAAATTGTGTTCGTTCCATCCCGCCACATTCCGCTAAAGCTCCATTTTGGCGGGCGGCAGTGTTTTGCGAGACGTTAGCCGCCATTCACATACAACATAAGGAGTTACAACGATGAAAGCAGCTCTGCTCATTTTCATGCTTGTTCTGTCCACACATGCCATTCGAGCCCAGTTTTCATTGGAGTGGACTGGGCCTTCACACTCCACGGATCTTCAACAGGAGCACCGGTGGTTTGTGCAGCGCAACTCTCCTTTATCTGTTAGATACTCGATTTCTGATAGCACTAGTTTTCGAATAATGTCTGGACCTTACTCAACCACTCCTTCGATAACGGTGACATATACGCCAGCAGAATTGCCCCCGGGCGGAGGTGCAGCTAATCTGTACTTTGATGTCTCCGGTGACGGGCTAAATGACTTGGCTGTCCATCGAGTATATTTCGGTGGGCAACCACGAACCGCTGTCAGGATTGTCAATTCGTCCTCGGGCCAGGATATCCAGGTCTTTGATGACGCAGCTTATTCCTATGAAGTATATCCTAACGTCCCGCCCGATTTAGACGGCGATGGGCTCAGCGAGCTTGTCATCAGGAGAGAGCCATTTCCACAACCAAGCCCCAGAACCTCGGAGTTCCTCGTTTATCAAACAAGTGGGACATCAACAGGAATATCACAAGAGATCGCCCCACAGTTACCGTTAAACCCAGCGCTTGACCAAAACTTCCCAAATCCTTTCAATCCGAGCACAGTTATTGAATACGAACTCCCGAGGGCAGGTGAGGTTACTCTGGAGATATTCAATCTGCAGGGTCAATTGGTTCGATCATATCCCCTCTCCTATCAAACAGCAGGTAATCATAGGTTGGAGTGGGATGGCACTACTGGAAGCGGGTTACTTGTCTCTAGTGGCTCTTACTTCTATCGTCTGCTGTTCGACGGCAACACTCTTACAAAGAAGATGGTGCTAGTTCGATAGTCTAAGACGGTGAACGGCGGCTAACACCGAAAAACTACGACGCTCGTTTTGGAAGTCAACGCACATGCACGCGCACCGCTTTGAATATAGAACTCGCTCAACGCCTCGCCAACTTTAGGTTTGTCCTTCTCGAGAGTCTGAATACTGTGATGGTAAGATCTATAGCAACAAAGAGCTCAGCTTCACAATCAATCAAGCTTGTTCAAAGGGTCTAATTACCAAGGACCAGAAGGAGCAACTGCACAATTTTAGAGAAAGATTCAGAAATGCCTACGGGCACGCCGACAAGCGAAAGACTTTCGGCGAGACAGATATCGGCGCCCAAGGCGTATCAATCGAGGATGGGAAGCTTCGTACCGAGGGAAAGTCAAAACAGCAGATATTTCAGTTCCGATCGTTCAGGGGATTGCACAGGCATATCACGCCAAGGCAAATGCTCTGCCGTATTTTCAGTATGTTGACAGAGTCATTCGAGAAACACTCCCAAAAGTCTTCCCTTCAATGAAAAGCACTGAATAGACAATACTCTGAGACTGCAATGAAATCATCTACTCTGGTTTTCTTGGCTTCTCTTCAAGTTGCACTGATGGGCAGTTCTTACTCTCAGAGCAAATGGACACTCTACGAGGAGACGAACCTTGAAGGAAGCATAAGCGGCACAGTTCAACAAGGACGCATATTCAAGACTGCCTCAGGAAGTATATATGAAGTTACAGGTCTGACTCTTCAGTTGGTCTTGGAACTCTCGCCCGAAGTCACTGTTCTCCAAAATGGTATCGTCTTCAAGCTGATCGTTGATGGATTTGAAGAGCCCCTGTTATGTAGGCAACTGAAGGCCTCAGGATCAACATCTTCAAAGAGTGGAGGCGGCTCTGATGCAATCGAGTCGACCATCTCTGGGACATTTGAGGGGTGGGACGGCGAGACGGTTTTTGTCTTGGACAATGGTCAGATATGGCAACAATCAAGCTACGCTTACATGTATCATTACGCCTATCGCCCGTCGGTTCTTATCTACAAAACAAGCGGCGGATACAAATTAAGACTAGAGGGGGTCGACGAAACAATCTTTGTAAAGCGACTGAAGTAGGTGGTGGCGGCGTATAACACCGAAAAACTACGACGCTCGTCCATTTGGTAAGTCAACGCGCATGCCGCCGCACGACATTGAATATAGAACTCGCTCAACGCCTCACTCAATTGTGGAGGATAGAGTTCGGCGTTGAGTAGTTTTCGGAAACGTTATATGCCATTGCGCCGAACATAGGAAGATCAATCTCCAATGAGTAACGCCTTTGTAGAAATCGTTCTGATGGCATCGCAACTCAAATGGTGTACTCAACCATACTGCACAACCTGCGGGGCAATCTTTGCCGGCTTTGCCGCCAATGTTTACCAATGACCTCAATTCACTCATCGAACACATGACATCGAAGTGGCATTTGGTGCAGACGTGGCTCAGTATTCTCGCTCCATATTTCATTTTCCAAGTGTTTCGATCAATGGTCTGGTCTGTTAAGACACTGCGAACTAAACAGTAAAAGGAATTCCATGATACGTCAATCATCTTACTCAAGAAGCAGTTGGAGTTGAAATGTGTTCGCGGGAATAAGAACAGAAACGGCCTCAGGATTTCTTCTGAAGCCGTCGGACCTACACTCTTAGGTAACGCCTGTATCCTACTCCTTCCCACCCATCGGCGGGTCAACTTTTGTGTATCCCTTCGGCGGTTCAAACTCACCCGGGTGCGTTGAGCGCTTTTCCACTTTCGTCACGGTCATAATAGAGCCGTCGGACCGCTCGGTCTGAATCGGAAACCCGTCCACCATGCTGAGTGATTTCTCCACCGAGCTTTCCATGCCGGTAGGCATCATGGCGGCCATCCGCTTCCCGAACTCCATCAAATCCTCACGCATGCCGTCAACGCCGGGAATATCCTTCGTGGCCCAGACCGTCGCAAGTTTCTTGTCCCCATTCTTCAATGTGTACTCCGAGCAGGCAAACCCGTTGATGGTTTGTGTTTTTCCGGTTTTGGAAACCGCAACTTCGGCCCCCGTTTTGGATTTGTTTTTCCCCATCATCTCCTGCACCATCTTGCGCTGTTCCTCGGACATGTCCTTCATAGCCTCTTCCATCTGTGCCTCGGCCGCATCCATCTGCGCGCCCATTCCCTTCATCATCACTTCCATTTCCTTGAAGCTCATCTCCCAGTAGGATTTCTCCTCGTTGTCGATCATGACCATCTCATCCTTGTCCAGCCGGATGATCGCCGCTTGTTTCTCGCCGCCCATCGCCGCCTTGTACTTCTTCGGCATATAATAGAACCGGGAAACCCTTCCCTTCTCATCCGAGCGGGAATCCTTTATGACGCTCTCCCAATAGAGTCCCTGGGCAAACCCCGGCAATGCAAGAGCCGCCACGAGCGCAAGTACGGCAATGGTTCGATAAAGCTGGTGCGTGTTCATGTTTCCTCCAAGTGATAGTATTACGATTTCGGTGCGAGCGGCCGCGCAACAAGCAGGCCGGTGTATTTGTCGCTCTTGTTCAAATGCTCTTCCAGAGTCCGGTTTGAAATCTGCACGGCTTCGCCGGTGATGGGCGCGTGCAGAAGCCGGAGAATATTTTTCTCATCCCGTATGGCCAAACCTGTGTGCGAGACGTCAAGCCCCGCAATGCGCGTGGTGATCGCAAGGATATCGCCGCTGTGAATTTCTTTTTTCACCGTGGCAAGTTTCTCCTTCTGAAGAAACAAGCGTTCACGCCCGTTGATGCGTTGCTCCTGTAATGCAATCTGCCTCAGAACTTCATCATCCGCAAGCTGTTTGTATGCCGTCCTGTGCGTTGACATGAAGTTGATGGCCTTGTCCATTCTGATGCCGCCAATGTCGCGCGTGATATCCACAACGATATTCTTCTGTTCGTTATCTGAAATCCAATCGGAAAAATAATGAAGGCGGCTTGGGTATCCCTTGATTACTCCGCCGCGGTAGCGGATGGATTGCAATTGGCCTTCGAACGCTTCGGATGAATCAAGTTTGAGTTTGGCGCAACGGGAAAGCGCGAGCGTGTTCTCCACAAAGGTGACACAATCAACTTCGCGAAGATTGACAATAAGTTGTTCCTCGCCGGGCATCTCAAGTGTGTTTGCGGCATACGGGGTTCCGAGGAATGATCTTCCCGCCGCAATTATCATATCACCCATTGATTGTTCGCGGTATTTGAGAAGAGCGGCAAGCCGCTGAGTGATTATTTCGTTGTCGGTAAGGGAAGAATCTGACGCTAGAAGAGAAGCCACGCCGGACCGGAGAGTTACAAGGGACGCGCCGAGGAGTCCGGCCGTCCGGAAAAATTCGCGCCTTGAGCTAGAAGGGCTGGTCATCGGGTCCCGTTGGGACAATATCGAGCGCGGCGTGGGCAAGGTTTTCGAAGCGCGCATACCTGTGCACAAACGCGAGTTTCACATCGTCAATCGGACCGTTGCGCTGTTTACCGACAATGATATCCGCCTGCCCCTGCACCTCGCGGAATCCCTCGGAGTTGGGATCGGTGTACATTTCCGGCCGATGCACAAACGCAACGAGGTCTGCATCCTGTTCTATTGCACCAGACTCGCGCAAATCGGAAAGAATCGGCCGCTTGTCGGTTCTGCTTTCCACTGCGCGGCTCAACTGTGAAAGCGCTATCACGGGCGTGCTGAGTTCTTTCGCAAGTGCTTTGAGTGAACGCGAGATCGCGGAGATTTCTTTTTCGCGGTTCTCTGCCCCGCGCGGCCCCTGCATAAGCTGGAGATAATCCACGATGATCATGCCGATGTTGCGCTCGGCTTTCAGGCGCCGCGCCTTCGCGCGCAGTTCAAGAATCCCCAGTCCTGCCGTATCGTCAATAAAAATGCTCGCGTTGGTCAGGCGTCCGGCGGCAATGCTGAGTCGTTTCCAATCGTCCTCAGGCAATCGTCCGGTGCGAACGGCGTGCGCGTCAACCTTCGCTTCGGCGCAAAGCAAACGCATCACGAGTTGCTGTGTGGACATTTCAAGCGAAAAGATGCCGACCCCGGTTGGTTTTCCCGTGTGCATTGCAGCGTTGCGCGCAAGGGAAAGGGCGAATGCTGTTTTGCCCGAACTTGGCCGGCCTGCAATAATGACAAGGTCCGAATTTTGCCAGCCGCCCGTCAGGGCATCGAGGTCGCGGAACCCGGTCGGAACGCCGGTAACGCCGCTGTGCTTCCCGTGAATCCCTTCCAGCATTTCAATCGTGTCATGCACGGCCTTGTGCATCGAGACAAAACTCTTCTTCAGCCGCTTCTCGGAAATCTGGAAGATGGATTGCTCGGCTTCGTCAAGCAGATCGAACGCGTCTTCGGTGGGCTGGTAGGCGCGCATCGCAATGGAGGATGACGCAACGATAAGATTGCGCATGAGGGATTTCTCGAGCACAATCTTCGCGTGGAATTCCACGTTGGCGGCGGAAGTGACCTTCATCGTCAACTCGACGAGGTACGGTTCCCCTCCGACAACCTCCAGGTGGCCGCGTCGCCGCAGTTCTTCGGCAAGCGTAATGATATCCACCGGCTCGCTCCTGTCGAACATGGCGAGAATGGCCTGGTAGATTTTGCGGTGATAGTCGGCGTGGAAGGCGTCTTCATCCAGCACTTCGATAACCTTGGCAATTGCTTCGCGCTCCAACAACATTGAGCCCAGCACCTGGGCTTCAATATCCACGGCTTGCGGAGCGATGCGTCCCTCTTGCGTTCCGCGCTCGGTAGCAAATTCAATTCCGCGTCGCATCAGTGTTTCAGGCATATCGTCTCTTACGCGTTAGCAAGTTCATCGTGAAGTTTGCGCACCGCTTTGACGTCTTCCCACGTCGCCGGTTTCCAGTTCGGATTCCGGAGCAGCGCAGCCGGATGGTATGTGACCATCAGGGGTATTTCTTCAAAGCTCAGTTGACGTCCGCGGAGTTTTGTAAGACTCTCCGAAGTATTCAAAAGATTGTGCGCGGCAGTCAGCCCGACACAAAGGATTACTTTGGGCTTCACCAGCTCGATTTGTTTACGGAGATAGGGCAAACATTGCTCGACTTCATCAGGCTGGGGTTGACGGTTGTTCGGCGGACGGCATTTGAGAATGTTGCAGATGTACACGTCCTCACGTTCAAAGTTGATTGCCTTAAGAATTTTGTTCAGCAACTGTCCCGCCCGGCCGACAAACGGCTCACCCTGGGCATCTTCATCTGCGCCCGGCGCTTCACCGATTACCATGAGTGTGGCCTTTGGGTTTCCAACGCCAAAAACAAATTTCGTGCGCGTGTGCCCCAGGGGACATTTGGTGCAACCACAAATCTGCCCGTTCAGTTCATCAACAGACTGAGCACTCCCCCACTGTTCGCCCGTGACCAGCGGTTTCTTCGGAGGCGGGGTTGCAAAAAGGACCGGTTCTTCAACTCCCGGAGATTGTTTTTGTTGAGCAGGCTTAACGATGGTACGATTCCCTCCGGGAATTTCCACAATCAACGATTCACCAAGTTGTTCACGTTCGAGTTGAAAGAACTGTTCAAGACTGGAAAACAGGTCGTCGCGTTGATCCGGCATCGTTGTAGAGGAGTAAGTTTTTGGATTGAGGGAATTACCGCAACGCCAGCGCGCGATCAAGAATCGCGTTGGCAACATCAAACTTGGACATTTTTGGAAACCGCTTGGATGATCCGTCCGCGTTGATCATCGTAACGACATTCGTATCCGTGCCGAAACCGGCCCCCTCTTCCTTGAGGTCGTTCAGCACAACCATGTCAAGGTTCTTCTTCGAGAGCTTCTCCCTGGCATTCTCAACCGCGTTATCGGTTTCCAATGCAAAGCCGACAAGGACTTGCTTCTTCTTTTTCTTCCCCAGCGATTGAAGGATGTCCGGGTTTCGCTTGAGCTCGATGGTAATGCCCTCGCCAGCCGTCCGCTCACGCTTGATCTTTGAATCGCTGGCGGTAACCGGCGCAAAGTCAGCAACTGCCGCGGACATTACGACAATATCCGCACGATCAAATTCCGCGTCAACAGCTTTTTGCATTTCGATTGCAGTGCGAACATCAACACGCCGCACGCCGCGCGGTGTTTTCAATGCAACGGGTCCGCTCACCAGCGTCACATCAGCACCCCGCTGGGACGCAGCATTTGCAATCGCAAATCCCATCTTCCCTGACGAATGATTGCCAATATACCGAACAGGATCTATTGCTTCGTGTGTTGGTCCGGCGGTAACGAGCACTTTCTTTTTCACCAGGTCCTTGTGTGCACCGGCAAGAATGCCGTCAAGAAACTTGAGCAGATTCTCAGTCTCCGGTAGCCGGCCCGGGCCGACGAGGCCGCTGGCAAGCTCGCCGCTCTCAGGATCAATAACATGGCAACCGATTTCACGCAACGCCGCGATGTTCGCCGTTGTCACTTCGTTCTGATACATGTCCACATCCATTGCCGGAGCAACGGCAAGTGGACATCGCAATGCAAGAACGAGAGTGGTGAGGAAATCGTCTGCGGCACCGTGCACAATTTTCGCGATGGTGTTCGCGGTGGCCGGGGCAATCAGCATCACGTCAGCCCAAAGAGCAAGATCAATGTGTTTTGTCGAGACCTTTGCGGCGTTGTCGGGATCGGCAGGAAACATCTCCGTAATGACCTCCCGTCGCGATAGCGTCGAAAAAGTTAACGGCGCGACAAACTTCGCTGCATGACGCGTCATCACCACCTGCACTTCCGCGCCCGCCTTCACACATTCACGCACCAGCAGCGCGGTTTTGTACGCCGCTATTCCACCTGTGACGCCGAGGACAATGTGCTTCCCCTTCACGACGAAATGTTACTCCTCGTCGCTCGTTTCCTCCGACTCTTCCTCTTCTTCTGCAACAACCGGTTGTTCCGTTTCCTTGTACCGCCAGGAAATGTCGCCGTTCAGCATTTCATCAAGTGCAACGTCGGTCGGCTTTGGGCGCTTTTCAAACTCAAGACTCACCTTGAGCTGGTCCGGGTTGATATCCGGCTCTTCGGATTCGAGGGATTCCGGTTTGACCAAAAACATCTCAACCCGCTGGTTGAACTCGATCTTAGTTTCCTCGTTGATCTGGCGTGCGCGTTTCGAGGCGGCTACGATTGCCTCGTGAACATTCTCCGCCTTCTCAACGAATGTTTCCATGTTAATCGGTTTGATGGACATTACTGATTCTCCAGTGTTATTGTTGTAAGTGTTTTCGAACTCTTGCATCGACTTCCTCGACGGCCCTGTCGAGATTGTCGTTCACGACCTGAACATCAAACTGCTTTCCGGCTTCCATCTCCATCGGCACGCGTTCCAGTCGCCGCGCAACGGAGTCATCGCTTTCAGAGCGCCGTCCCGTCAATCGCTCTTTCAACGCCTCGAGAGAGGGCGGCTTGATAAAAATCAGAAGCGCTTCCGGGTACAACATCTTGATAGAGAGCGCACCTTTCACATCCACATCAAAGAGCGTGTCTCGTCCGGCTGCGATTAGCCGGTCAACTTCACTTTTGAGTGTCCCGTACAAACACCCAAACACTTCCTCCCACTCAATAAAGTCGCCGGCAGTGACTTTCTTTTTGAATTCGGCGTCACTCAAAAAGAAATAATCTACACCCTCCTTTTCACTTGCGCGCCGCTGGCGTGTCGTGGCTGAAACCGAGAATCCCAGCGAGGGGTTGCGCCGCATGATTTCCTGCGCGATGGTGGTCTTGCCGGACCCGCTCGGCGCCGCAACAACAATCAGCTTGCCCCGAGCCATATGCTATTCGATGTTCTGCAACTGCTCGCGGATTCGTTCCAGCTCCTCTTTCATGCCCACGACAAGGTGCGCAATCTGCGGCTCAGTAGATTTCGATCCGATGGTGTTAGCTTCGCGGTTCATTTCCTGGATGAGGAAATTCAATTTCCTTCCAGCGGCCTCATCATTGTTCAATGCTTCAAGAAAAAACTTGTTGTGACTCCTGAAACGGACGCATTCCTCGGTGACATCAAGGCGATCCGCGATCAAAGCAATTTCCATTTCCAGGCGGCCTTCATCAAGCGTTGCCTTTTCCATCAGTTGCGCGATGCGCTCACGCAGTCTTTGTCGCTCCGCGGGAACCTGTTCAAGTGAAAGAGTCTGAACGTTGTGCAGATATTTTTCCAGCAAGGAAATGCGGTGCACAAAATCCGATTTCAACTCCCCGCCTTCTTTCAGCCGCATGGTGACAAGGCCCTGGATCGCGACGTCAAGAGCTTTGAGAAACGTCTGCCATTCCTTCTCATCAGAACTTTCGGATTCGCGTGTTTCAATGACTTCCGAAAAACGCAAAAGGTGATCCAGCTTTACGGTCTCCTTCAGCTTGACCGTTTTTCTCAACTGGTTCAACAGCTTGTAATATGCTTTGGCTGCAGAAGCGTTGATCTTGAGCGGCAGGTCACCGTTCTGGTCCCGCTCCACGGACGCAACCATGGTAATTTTCCCCCTGCCGACCCTCTTCCGGATCAGCTCCTTGATTTCTGTTTCTCTAAGGGAAAGCGTGCGTGGTAGGCGGGTGGAAACTTCAAGAAACCTGCTGTTGACGCTTCGCAGTTCAACGGTGACGGAAATGCCACCCTTGGTGCACTCTCCGTGACCGTAGCCAGTCATGCTGGCAATCATGTGACCTCTGAATCGATTAAGTTTGGACTAAAAAAATATGAAAATGAGGCAGGAGTTGCAACGGAAAGTTTCGCACGAATTGTCCTCCCGGATATGAACAGGTTATCCACATCGGGTAGGCAATTCTATGGAAAAACCGCATGTTTTCAATATATTGTTGATAACACCGATGCTAAACAATTACTACACTTTGCGGTACCTTGCCGACGAGATCGGGCCGGTCGTCAAAGGCCTGCCAATAACGGGGGTTTTCACTCAAGAAAGTGAGGAGCTTGTTATTCAGTTTGGCGGAGGAAAGTTCAACCTGGTCACCTGTTGCAAACGCGACACCCCGGCAATGTATCTTCACCCGGAGTTTGCGCGTAAGAAGCGCAACTCTGCGGACGTGCTGCCCGGTGCCATTGGAAAACTTGTTACATCCGTCTCTGTGATTCCTGGTGACCGTAGGGCCGTCCTAATAATCGGCGAGGAACGTCTTGAAGCCCTGTTGTTCGGGAATGAACCGAACGTTTTGTTTCTTGATAAAACCAATACAGTCATCGACGCTTTCAGGAGTGCGAAGACTGTTACCGGCAAAACTCTCACATACGACAATGACCGCGCTGATATCGCGGATGTCTCCGTCCTCGAGAAAGCATTGAACACACAGCAACCCATTCTTCAGGTTCTCAAAAAGACCTTTCCGCATCTTGGCCCGACGTTATCGATGGAAATCCTGTATCGGTCGGCGACTGAACCAACAACCCCGTGCGCGGATGTTGATGCGCGCCGATTGCTGGAAACTTTCTCCAACCTCTTGAATGAATTCTCTCATCCGACCCCTCGCGTGTATCTTGACGCCACTGGGACGCCTGAGACCTTCTCGATTATTCCGTTGGCGCATCGTCCTGATGACCGTGTGGAAACATTTCCTGATGTTCACAAGGCAATCCGGTTCTTCCTTTCCCGGTCACGGTCGCTTGCAGGATTTGAAGAGGAGCGCGCGGCAATCCTCCGCAAGATAACGGATGCGCTTGCACGCGACCGGCGTTCCCTTGATGCGCTTGAAAAGGAATTGAAGAGCCATGAGCGCGCGGATGAGTACGAGCAGTCCGGACACTTGTTGATGAAACATCTGGGCGAGATTCGTAAGGGCGACAAACACGCGTTGTTGCAGACGAACGGAAGTACGGAACGCATCGCGCTGGACACAAAGCTTTCTCCATCCCAAAACGCTCAGGCCTTTTTCGAGAAGGCAAAATCAGGGCGACGTGCGCGCGTTCTCGCAGAATCGCGTGTCGAGGGGTTGCGGCAACGGGTTGCGTCGGGAGAAATGCTTGCGGAAAAAATCGGCGCTGTGGATTCATCGGAAGAATTGAAGTCGCTTATGGAAAATTACAAAGAAGATCTTGATGTTTTTTCTGTGGGAAAGAAAGCGGAAGAGCGCGAACAAATTCCGTTCCGTGTTTTTACCGTGGACGGGGGGTTTGAAGTGTGGGCCGGAAGGAGCAGTCAAAACAACGACCTGCTCACGACTCGGTACGCCAAACCGAACGATCTCTGGTTTCACGCGCGTGGGTCAAGCGGGTCGCACGTAATTCTGCGAGTCGATAGCGCAAAGGGGGAACCTAGCAAACAAGCCAAAGAACAGGCGGCAAGCATCGCCGCATACTACAGCAAAATGAAGACTGCAAAGATGATCCCGGTTGCAATGACGGAAAAGAAGTTTGTCCGCAAGCCCAAAGGCGCCCCGGCCGGCACTGTTGTTCTTGAAAGAGAAAAGGTCATCTTTGTCGAGGCGAAACTGCCGAACAACGAAGGCGCGTCAAGAAAAAACAGGAAGACAAATCAATGAAACGAACCCGGAACAAAACGAAGAAAAGTAACGGACTTGATATCGCGACGCGGGCGATTCACGGGAACAAGCTGTACGCCTATCAAGGGCCGGTCGCAACGCCAATTGTTCAAACCTCCACCTATCGCTTTGCTGATTCCGGAGACGCTGTGCGATACGCAAAGGGCGATCCCAGCGTGTACGTGTACACGCGGTATCACAATCCGACGGTTCGTGACGCGGAGGAGCGGCTTGCTCTGATGTTCAACGCGGAGAAAGCCCTGCTATTTTCCTCCGGCATGGCGGCGATCTCTTCATCCATTCTTTCTGTCGTCAAGGCAGGAGACGAGATCATCAGCACGCCCGGATTGTACGGCGTAACGTACCGGTTCTTCCGTGATATTCTTCCCGGATTAGGCATTCACGTACGATATGTGCATGCCGATCGTCTTGAAGAAATCCCGTCGCTTGTTAGCAGAAAGACCCGCCTGGTTTATTTCGAGACGCCGACAAACCCAACACTCGGAATTGTCGACATTAAGAAGCTTGTCGCGCAGACGCGTAAAGCACAACGAACCGCAAAACAAAAACTCGTAATCATGTCGGACAATACATTCGCTTCGATGCTCAACCAGGACCCCTTCTCCTTCGGTGTTGATGTGGTGGTGGAAAGTGGAACGAAGTATCTGGGCGGCCACAGCGACGTGATGGCGGGCGTTGTCGCCGGAACGAAGAAGTTCATCACCGGCGTCCACACGCAATTGAAGTACTTCGGCGGGTGTGCGGATCCGTTTGCCGCATTCCTTCTCCTGCGCAGTCTCAAGACGTTCACACTGCGCGTTCGAAAACAAAATGAAAACGCGCTGGCACTCGCAGCGTTTCTCGAGAAACATCCGAGGGTGTTGCGTGTCCTGTATCCCGGACTTTCCTCTCATCCGCAGCATGTTGTTGCCCGAAAGCAAATGTCCGGCGCGGGGTTCGGCGGAATGGTGACGATCGAGGTACCGCGGGGGGTGAAAGGGGCGGTAAGAGTATGCAACTCATTGAAAGTGGCCATCAATGCTATGTCGCTTGGAGGTGTTGAAACGCTTGTCAGCATCCCTGTGTATTCATCCCACATCAACATGACGCCCGATGAATTGCGGTCGCATGGTGTTACGCCCGGAATGATTCGGATTTCGGTCGGAGTGGAGGGCATTGAGGATTTAAAGAAGGACTTTGCTGCTGCTCTCAAGGGACTTTAGCTGCCCAGACGGGAACCCCGTTAGCCACCCGCAGCCGTTATTCCACGACAAGAGCGTCAAAATCCTGTTTGATTCTCTCGGCCGTTTTCGTTAGAATACGTGTTCTGAAATCCTCTCGGAACATCAATCCACGCATACATTTAGCGGAGTTTATGTCGTTATGTTTTCTCGATTGAAATCGGCGCCATTGCGCCTTCTGTATCCCTTCCTTTTCGTCGCCTCGTTCATCGGGTGCTCTCCTAAAGCCAGTGATGTTGTGGTCGCAAGTGTTGGTGAGGGCAAGATCACAATGGGGGAGTTTGAATCCATGTACCTCAAAAGCAACGGCACTCGTGAACAAGCCGCTGCTTCGACCATGGAGGAGCGGGAAAAATTTCTTGACCTTCTGACCAAGTTCCGGCTGAAGCTCGCAGATGCCTACAGCCAAGGAATGGCCTCCCGTCCGGAAATCCTTAGAGAAGTCCAGCAGTACAAGGGGAGTCTGGCGGCATCATATCTCGCCGACCGGAAGGTTACTGCACCGGGCACAGAGTTGACCATGAAACGACGCGCAGAGGAGGTGCGGGCCAGCCACATTCTGATCAACCTCTCGCCGGATGCACCTTCAGCGGATTCGGCTGAAGCGTACGCAAGGGTTAACGAAATTCTCGCGAAGCTTAAGACCGGTGCGGATTTTGCAGCCACTGCCAGGGAATTCTCACAGGACCCATCTGTAACACAAAACAGCGGTGACCTTTACTACTTCACTTCCGGACAAATGGTACCGGGGTTTGAAGATGCGGTATTCGCCATGAAGGTCGGCGAGATTTCATCAACTCCCGTCCGCACACAGTTCGGCCTTCATATCATCAAAGTTGCTGATCGCAAACCAGCACCGGGTGAAGTACAGTGCAGTCACATCATGTCGCGTTTCGAAAAACAGGATCCTTCGCCGGAAGACACGCTAAAGGCATACCAGAAAATCCGAACCATTCAGGACAGCATCAACATGGGAATGGATTTCGCCGCACTTGCAATGCGTAACTCAGAAGACCCCGGCTCCGCGTCACGGGGCGGTGATCTTGGATTGTTTACCCGCCGACGCTGGATTCAGGCGTTCGACGAGGTGGCGCTGACCCTTTCCACCGGCCAGGTCTCCAACATTGTCCGGACGGTCTATGGTTACCACATCATCAAGTGCACCGATCGGAAGCCGGCAAAGACGGGAGAAGACGCCCGAAAGGAAGCTCAGCAGATGTACCAGCAGGTTCGCTACAACGACGACTACAAGAAATACCTTGACGGACTGAAGCGAGAGACGGGATTCTCCATGAACGACTCCGCCGTTGGCGCTCTTGTCGGTGCCATCGACACGAACTCAACAACGAAGGACACCGCCTGGACAAAGGACATCACCCGCGAAATCGGTGCCATGCCCCTATTCCGTTTCGGCAACCGAACAGTTTCTGTCGACAGCGCGATCGAATTGATGGCCATCCGCCCAGATATGGCATCCGTGCCGCTCCGCCCGGTATCTCTTAAATCATCCCTTGACAAGATCGCGGAACAACTTGTATTCGATGTGAAGAGTGGAACGATCGAAAAGGACCATCCGGAGTTTGCCGCAATCATGAAGGAATACACCGAAGGGATTCTCCTCTATCAGGTCGAGCAGGAGCAGGTGTGGAACCGAATCACGGTCACGGATTCCTCGTTGCGCGCATATCACGAGGTTAACAAGGATCGTTTTACATTCCCCGACCGCGTTGACATTTCTTCGATACGCGTGGCAAACGATTCCATAGCGACGGCTATCCGGAATCGACTCCTCGCAGGAACAACAATGTCGAAGATTGCCGAGGAGGATTCGCTTCGCATGCATTCGTCGACATCCTATCCGGGCTCGTTCAAGAAAAAATCCAGCGCTCTATTGAAGAAGACGCTTGCCTCACTGGAGATCATCGCGAAGGAAGTGACCCGCGATCCTTCGCTGCGGGTGAGTCTTATTGCCTACTACGATACAACAAAGAATCCTGCTACCACGGAGAAGCTTGCCAAAGCCCGCGTCGCGGCATTGCGGTCGCATCTTGTGAAGAAGTACGGCATTGCAGAAGCCCGGGTGAACGTCACACAACGCATTCCTGCAAAGAGTCTGTCGGACAGCGCGCGCAATGCAATGTTTGCCCGCGCCGATATGGAAATTGCTGGCCGCAGACCGGTGGTTTTCGGCGGACTTGAAACCAGCGTCCTTCCCGTTGACGCGGATGAGCGTACTCAACTGGCAGACTCGCTGACGGTGGGCTCATACACCGAACCGCTTCAATACGAAGGCATGACGTACATCGTGCGTCTCAACCGTAAGGAGCCGTCTCGCATCAAGACATTTGAGGAAGCCGGGACAGAAGTCTCCAGTGCGTATCAGGAATCGGAATCTCGCCGTCTTGAAGATGAGTGGGTCAACGGTTTGCGAACGCGGTTCCCAATTACGGAAAACAAAGAGGCACTCAAGAGTGCTTTTGCACCTCTCCCGTAGCATCACATGGGCAGTCGGCATCGTTTGCCTCGTTCAAGTTCTGACAGGATGCGGCGGCGATAAGCCGGAAGATCGGTTTGTTGCGCGCGTGGGGGAGGCTGTTCTGACAAAGGAACATCTGTTTTCAATGAGTGACTCCCTGGGTGTTGTGCATACGCACCCCGGGAGGACAGTGGAGGGGTGGATAACATCCGAGGTGTTGTACCAGGAAGCCGTACGCAGAGGGTACGCGGAAACCGATCATGTGCGGCAGACAGTGGAGTCCATCAGGAGGCGGCTAATTGTTCAAGCCCTCCTTGATGAGGCGTTGTATGCAAGCGATACTGTTTCCGTGAACGAGGACGCCATTCTGACAATGTACAACGCGGAAGCATCGGCATTTTTGCTTCGCGAGGATGTTGTGCTGGCAAGCTATGTCCTCTTCTCCGACCGCGACGCCGCCAATACATTCCGTTCTGCCATCCTGAAAGGAACCTCCTGGGATGACGCGATGAATACCGTTCGACAGGATTCACTTTCGCGGTCGCAACTTCTTCTCTCCGCCAAACGTCAATATTTTACGCGGGCCAGCTTGTATCCGGAAGAGCTCTGGAAGCTCGCGCGCAGTCTTCCCGACAACGAAACATCGTTTGTGTTGAGAACAGACGCGGGATATTACGTGGTCACCACCCACGGCACATATCATGTCGGAGAAAAACCCTCGTTGGATTATATCAAAGATGAAATACGCGAACGGCTCTTGATCGACCATCGACGCCTTACCTACGAACGTATGCTCTCCGATCTCTGGTCAAAAGCGATTGTACGCTACGGGGTGGATTTCCCTGACACAACGGCCACCGTTGAGGAGATGCAATGAACCGCCGCTTCGCATGCTCAATTCTTTTTGTATCTCTGTTTGGCGCCCTCCTGAACGCCCAGACCCTTGACCGCATTGTCGCCGTTGTTGATGATGAACTGATTCTCGAATCGGAGCTCAATGCACAAGTGCAATTCTTTGTCTTTAACAACAAGTTGGACCAAAACACGCCGGGAATGCGGGAACAGGTTCTGCAGTCAATGATCAACGAAAAGCTGATCCTTGCGCAGGCCATCGAAGACAGCATCGTTGTCACCGATGACGAGGTTCAACAACAACTGGATGCTACGATCCAACAACGCATTCAGCAGGTGGGGTCAGAGGAACGTCTCGCCGAACTCTACGGCATGCCCATCAGCAGAATCAAACGCGAGTTTCGGGAAGAAATGCGAAAGAGTCTTCTGGCAAACCGTCTTCAACAACAGCGGTTTGGAACTGCTCATGTAACGCAACGCGAAGTCGAGGATTTCTACAGACAATTCAAGGACAGTCTCGGCACGATTCCCGAGGAGGTTGAGCTGTCGCATATCTATATGGAGCCGAAGTTCGGAGAAGAAGCGCGCACTGTTGCGCGGGCGAAAATCCTCGGCATTCTTGACAGCATCAAAGCGGGCGCTGACTTTGCCGGAATGGCTCGCAGGTATTCTGAAGACCCCGGCTCTTCCAATCAGGGGGGCGACCTTGGATTGGTCCGGCGTGGACAATTTGTGAAGGAGTTTGAAAGCGTTGTCTTCAGCCTCAAGGAGCAACAGATCTCCGACCCGGTTGAAACCAAGTTCGGAGTTCACATCATCGAATTGATGGAGCGGCGGGGTGAAGCCGTCCGTGCGCGCCATATCCTTCTCCGCATTCCCCGCACGCAAGCAGACGAAGACTCCGTCATCACAAAGCTTGCAGCGCTTCGCGAGCGGGCTCTTGCAGGGGAGAGTTTCAGCGCGCTTGCGAAGCTTTACTCCGAAGACACCGAAACGGCACTCCTCGGAGGTGCATTGGGAACAGCGGAAATTAGCCAGCTTGAGAAACGGTTCTACCCGACTGTGGCTCTCCTTCACGAAGGGGAAATCAGCGAGCCGGTAAAGTTGTCTTCCGGCGGTGTGGATGGATATCATGTTGTGCAGATGAAAAGGCGGACCCCGGCCCATGAACCCTCGCTTGAACAGGATTACCAGCGGCTGGAGATGATTGCGCTGAACTATAAGCGTAACAAGGAATACACTGCGTGGCTGGAAGATCTCAAAGGCAAGATCTACTGGCAGTCACGCTTATAGCAGGAGGAACGATTGATTTCATCACAGGCGGCTCCCGTAAACGACGTCGATGCATCGCGACAACTGAAGAGTTCCTTTGAAGCGTTGAAGGGAGAAATCGCAAAGGTCATTGTTGGCCAGGACCTTGTCGTCGAGCAGCTTCTGATTTCGCTTCTGGCACGCGGGCACTGCCTTCTTGTTGGTGTTCCCGGACTTGCCAAGACGCTGTTGATCCGAACGTTGGCCAACGTGCTCGATCTGAAGTTTAGCCGGATCCAATTCACTCCTGATCTCATGCCCAGCGACATTACCGGAACAGAAATCATCGAAGAGGATGTGTCGACAGGAAGCAAGTCATTCAAGTTTGTCAAGGGACCGGTTTTCGCAAACATTATCCTTGCCGATGAAATCAACCGGACCCCTCCGAAGACTCAGGCTGCTCTTCTTGAGGCAATGCAGGAACATCGCGTGACTGCCGCGGGGCAGACCCACGTTCTCAACGAACCCTTCTTTGTTCTCGCCACGCAGAACCCCATCGAACAGGAAGGAACTTATCCTTTACCCGAAGCCCAGCTCGACCGCTTTATGTTCAACCTGTGGCTGGACTACCCGAGGATTGACGAGGAAGTTCAGATCGTCAAGACAACAACCGGACAATTCGACCCGGTTCTCAGACGTATCATGGGCGCCAAAGATATTACATTGTATCAGGATCTTATCCGCAGGGTTCCCGCGGCGGATAATGTCATCGAGTTTGCGGTGCGTCTTGCGACAAGAACGCGACCGAAGTCAGAGCTTGCGCCACAGTTTGTCAGGGATTGGTTGAGGTGGGGCTCCGGGCCGCGAGCATCCCAATATCTCATCCTTGGGGCAAAGGTGCGCGCCTTGCTCGCCGGCCGGCACACTCCTGATATCCAGGATGTTCGCACGATGGCAGGACCCGTTCTGCGCCATCGCATTGTTCCGAACTTCAATGCTGAAGCTGACGGTGTTTCGACCATCGACATTGTGGACAGACTCGTGAAGGAAAGCACGTAGCGTTCGCACGAACCTTGCCGCCCTACAGCGATAAACCATGCCCGGCATTCAACTCGGCTTCAACGTCCCGACCCTCATCGTCCTTTTGCTGGTGCTTGTTGCCATTGCCGCGGCCCTGTATTTCTATCGCGCAACCCTTCCTCCAATTCCCCGCAAGAAGAAAATCCTGCTCACAACACTTCGGGCATGCTCTCTCTCTATCATTCTTCTGCTTCTCTGCGAGCCGCTCCTTCGTCTTGTGACAAGCTCGACGCGGGCCCCCGTTCTCGCCGTCCTCGTTGATATCAGCAAGAGCATGACCATGCGGGACTCCAAGGGGAGCCGCGACTCGGTCCTCAGGCAAACTCTGTCAGAGGCGGAGAACATAACGACTCTCTCCAGAGAGAATCTCAGGTTCTATGCATTCGGCAGTGATGTGCGTCCATTGGAAAGTATCTCGGATTCCATTTCACTCACCGCGGATGCAACAGATATTTCGACGGCGTTGAAACACCTCCGCGAAGAAAAAGAACCTCTGAACATCCGCGCAGTACTTCTTCTCTCGGATGGCAGTTACAACCTCGGACAAAACCCGCTCTATGATGCGGAAGAGCTCGGCATTCCGTTGTTCACCATCGGTATAGGCGACTCATCGGAACAGCGCGATCTTGTTATCACGCGCGTCGCGACGAATGATCTTGTCTACAATGATACCGAGGTGCCCGTTGATGTAACACTGAAAAGCGCCGGCCTCGGGGGTGAGCGCGTTGAGGTCGTACTTTCTTCGGGAGGGAAGGATCTTGATCGAAAACAGATCGTCCTTCAGGATGGCATTCGGGAATATCCGGTTCAACTGTCGTACACGCCCGAAGGGGAAGGGATTACAAAATACACCATCCGGGCGACGTCACTGAAGGGTGAATTGACATCCGACAATAATCGCAAGGTTTTTTTTGCGCGCATACTCAAGAGTAAACTGCGCGTGCTGATGCTTTCCGGAGGGCCGTCACCGGACGTTTCCATTATCAGGCAGACACTTTTTGAAGAGAAAAACTTCAGCGTCCAATCTCTTACACACAAATCCGGAAGAACATTCTTCGAGGGCCAGCTTTCACAGCAAGTGCTGGATTCCGCGGACTGCGTTGTGCTCGTCGGGTTCCCAACGGCGCGTGTTCCAGCTGAAGTAACGGGCTCCCTGCTTGCCACCGTTTCTGCGCGAAAAACATCCCTTATGTTTGTGGATGGGAAGAACGTCGATGCTGCAGCTTTGCGACCGCTGATTTCTGTTCTCCCCTTCACCGGAATGGCGGGACCGGGCGCCGAACAATTTGTTTTCTTCGAACCATCCATTGCGCAGGGGAACCATCCGATACTCAGTTCAGCAACCATTCCTCCCGACGCATGGGAAAAACTTCCGCCCATATTCAGGAAGCAGGCTTCAAACCGCGCAAAGGCAGAAGCGATTGTTCTTGGAACGGCGAGGGTGTTCACGGAAGTGACAAACGATCCGCTGATCTCCATCAGAAGTGTGAACGGACAGAAATCACTCGCCGTGCTTGGGTACGGCCTCTGGCGATGGCGGTTGATGGCGCAGGGAAATCCAAGCACCGAACGCGTTCTCACCTCCTTTCTTTCAAACTCGATACGCTGGTTGACAACGTCGGAGGAAAGTAAACCCGTGAAGGTAACTCCGGCCAAAACGCTGTACACGCAAGGAGAGCCGGTTGAGCTGTTTGGTCAGGTGTATGACGCGAGCAGGAATCCTGTTGACAATGCGCGGTTCACCGTTACAGTACGTCGCGACGCCGAGGAATTTGAGACCATTCTCCGTCCCACCGGAAACGGCCGCTACGAGGGCGTCTTCGACGGACTTGGAGCGGGTGACTATGAGTTGCGCGCATCGGCGTCTTTGGATGGTCAACAACTTGGATCGGACAAGGGCCGCTTTTCTGTTGGTGAGCTCGCGTTGGAGTTTCTTGACACCAGAATGAACGCACCACTGTTGCGGCAACTGGCATCACGGACCGGCGGTAAATACCTTGCGCCGGATGGTTTGGCCCGGCTTGGACAAGACCTCAAATCTGAGGCGTCATTTTCGCCCCGCAGTGTGGAGTCTGCCAACGATCTTGAATTATGGAATTGGACATACCTGCTGGCATTTCTTGTCCTTCTCCTGACAACTGAGTGGTTTCTTCGCAAAAGGGCCGGGATGTTGTAACAATAGCGACAACGTTTCCGTATCTGTCTCAGCGTTTCTATTCCCCATGCTGGTTGGTCATGATGTTGTTGTTCTCGCTTCGGATACGCTATTCTCTTTCCCACATTACATTGCTAGGAGGTCTCATGAGGTTCCATCTCCTCCCGGTTCTCGCGCTTTGCGTCATGCTTGGTTCTTGTTCGCAGCGCGACGACTCATCGGGATACATTGTTCCCGTGGAGTACTACACGCTGTCCAACGGTTTGAAGGTTGTTCTTTCGCCGGATGCTTCAGCGCCTACGGTTACAATCGCCATCTACTATAACATCGGGTTCAGGAATGAGCCAAAGAACCGCACCGGCTTCGCTCACCTTTTTGAGCACATGATGTTCCAGGGTTCCGAGAATCTGGGCAAGATGGAGTTCGTAAAGCTCGTTCAGATGAACGGCGGGATTTTCAATGGGTCGACCAGATTTGATTTCACAAACTATTTCCAAGTGGTGCCTACACACAAGCTCGAGACTATTCTCTGGGGAGAAGCGGACCGCATGCGCGGTCTGAGCATTACTCAGGAAAACCTTACGAACCAACAGGGCGTCGTCAAGAACGAAGTGAAGGTCAACGTACACAACCAGCCGTACGGAGGCTTTCCCTGGCTCGATATGCCCCAGTACGCAAACACCAACTGGAACAATGCACACAATTTCTACGGTGACCTGAAGGATCTTGACGCGGCAACGCTTGAGGATGTTCAGGCATTCTTCAAGACCTTCTACTCACCGAACAACGCGGTTCTTGTGGTGGTCGGTGATTTTGTTCCTGCTGATGCAAAGACAATGATTAAGAAGTATTACGAGAGCATTCCCTCGGTTGAACAACCGCAGAAACCCGACATCTCCGAACCGCGGCAGGAACAGGCGAAGCGTTTCAGCAAGGATGATTCACTGGCGAGCAGACCGGCATATTCTTTTGCGTATCACATGCCGGAACGCAACACGCCCGAATATTACGCGATGGGTCTTATCGACCAGATTCTTCTTCAGGGTGATGACAGCATGCTCAGGGAAGCGCTGGTTCAAGAGCGCGGGTATACAGCCAGCGTGGATGGCGGTATTAATCTGCTCGGGAACATGTTCAACTACAACGGCCCGATGTTGTGGATGGGCTACCTTTTCCACGATGCGACAACTCCAACCGATTCCATCAATGCGGTTACAGAAGCAGTGATTGAGAAGCTCCGGTCCACACTCATCGACAAGGAAACGCTGGACCGAGCAAAGATCAAGTTCCGCTCGGCATTCTACAACGACGTCGGAGGATCATTCGGCATCGGGAGAGCTGACTTGCTCGCGTCATTTGCGCTATTCGACAACGACCCATCGCGCATCAACACCATCGACCGTATGATTGACCAGGTAACGCCGGAGTTGATTCAGAGAACGGCACAAGAATACTTGCGGACCACAAACCAAACCATCCTTACGGTCAACCCGACGAAGGTGGTGGCAAAGGAGGAAAAACAGTATGCAAACTAAGATCATCACGCAGATATGCCTTGTGATTCTCCTGTGTTCCGTTCAGACGTTGGCGCAGAAGCAAGCACCGCCTGAGGGATCGGCGCCGAAAGATTTCACTCTGCCGGCTCGAACAACATTCACGTTGAACAATGGAATGAATGTCACGCTCGTTCAATATGGGACGCTCCCGAAGACAGTTATTCGCGCAGTTGTCCGCGTTGGAAACGGGAACGAGGGTCCAAACGAGATCTGGCTTTCCGATCTTCTTGGCGAATTAATGAAGGAAGGAACAACAACGCGGACTGCAAAACAGTTGGCGGTTGATGCCGCGCGGCTTGGCGGAAACATTACTATCGGTGTTGCGGATGACCTCACCAATATCACCGGCGACGTGCTCTCCGCGTACGCACCGGAGATGGTCACATTGATGGCTGACGTGCTGTGCAAACCCCGATTCCCCGAAAGTGAACTGACGCGGCTGAAGAACGATAAGGTGCGCGAACTGAGCATCGCGAAAACAGACCCGAATAGTATTGCGTTGGAAAAATTTCGGGGCGTCATGTATCCCAACCACGCCTATGGTCGCATCTTCCCCACCGAGGAAATGCTTCAAGGTTACACCGTTGAACAGGTACGCGCATTTTACGACAACAACTTTGGCGCAGGGCGGACTCATCTCTATGTCGCCGGCGTGTTTGACCCCCAAAAAGTCGAGCAAGCAATTCGCGCGGCATTTGATTCCTGGCGCAAAGGACCCACACTCACGCCCGTATTGCCCCAGCCGGTGACTCAACGTAACATCCACTTTGTGGACAGGCCCGGCGCGCCGCAATCGACGGTGTACATCGGACTCCCCGTCATCGATCCAGCGCACACGGATTACCGGGGGCTGCAGGTCGTAAATGCTTTACTCGGCGGCCTGTTCATATCGCGAATCACGGCAAACATCCGCGAGAACAAGGGCTACACTTACTCACCGGGGAGTTCCATTTCTACGCGGTATAGGGACGCATATTGGGCGGAGTTCGCAAGCATTACCACTTCGGTAACCGGACTGGCAATCAAGGAGATCTTCTTCGAGATTGACCGCCTGCAAGGTGAACCTCCTCCCGCCGAGGAATTGCGCGGAATACAGAATTACATGGCGGGCGTTTTCGTTTTGCAGAACTCCAGCCCCGCGGGGATCATCAGCCAGCTTGCTTTCCTCAACCTGCATGGGCTTCCCGACAGCTATCTGACGGATTACGTCAAGACCATTTACTCCGTAACCCCTGAGCTGGTTTCTGAACTGGCGAAGAAGTACCTGCGCGACGAGGAAATGACAATCGTCATCGCGGGCGACAAGAAGACGGTTCAGAAACAGGTTGCTCCCTTTGGAAAGGTGGTGGGATAGAATGTCAGTGATCCGCGGGTCATTTAGACCGCTCATTATCGCTGTATTGAGTTCGGTGTTTGCTCTCTCCTGCGCGCAACCTCCGAAGGAGCAAGCCACAGAGTTTCTGAGGTCATACAACGCGAAGTATCAGTCGCTTTATTACGAAACCAGCAAAGCACAGTGGCTTGCCAATACAGACATCACTCCTGAACATGACAGTCTGAGTCAGGTAGCGGAGAAGGTGTATTCGAAGTTTGTTGGAAGCCGGGAAGTGATTGAAAAAACCAAGGCCCTCCTGGCACAGAGGGACCAGCTTGAACCGCTTCAGGCCCTTGAGCTTGAAAAAATTCTCCTGCGGGCCGCGGTGTATCCGGGAACGGTGCCGCAAGTTGTCGATAGTCTGATAACTGCGGGAACAACGCAAACCAGTCTTCTCTACGGGTTTGAGTATACCATTCCGGATAAGGCAGGAGACCGGAAGAAAGTCAGCACCAACGACATTGACGACATACTTGTAAATTCAAAGAACATCAACGTGCGCCTTGGCGCGTGGACGGCAAGCAAGGAAGTCGGAAGAACACTTAAGGATGGGCTTGGCAACCTCCAACACCTGCGCAACAGAGTCGCAAAAGAAATGGGCTATTCATCCTATTTCGATCTGCAGGTTGCTGATTACGGTATGCGCACTCCGGAAATGATTGCCCTCATGGACAAGCTCGTGAAGGAACTCAGGCCGCTCTATGCTGAACTGCACACATGGGCGCGTTACGAACTCGCGAAGCGCTATAACCAGCCAGTTCCCGAGAAACTTCCCGCCCACTGGCTCCCCAACCGTTGGGGTCAAAACTGGCCGGGAATTGTCAAGGCCGTTGACCTCGATGCGCTGTTCAAAGAGAAATCACCCGAGTGGATTGTAAAACAGGCCGAAGCATTCTACGTGAGTCTCGGTTTCCCGCCGCTCAAGCAAAACTTCTGGGATAAGTCAGATTTGTATCCTGTGCCCGCTAACAGTAACCGCAAGAAGAACAATCATGCTTCCGCGTGGCATCTCGATTTGCAGGATGATTACCGATCGCTCATGAGTGTGAAGAACAACGCGGATTGGTTCGGCACCACGCATCATGAGCTTGGTCATATCTACTATTACATCGAGTATTCCACCCCGGAAATTCCGTTGTCTTTGCGCGAAGGGGCAAATCGCAGCTACCACGAAGGTATGGGAGATCTTATGGATCTCGCATCGGCGCAACAGGTATACTTGCGGGAACTTGGTCTTCTGCCGGCAACACAGAAGATTGACCAGATCCAGTGGCTTCTGAACGACGCGCTCTCAAGTTCGTCCATTGTTTTCATTCCCTTTTCGGCAGGAACGATGTCGCATTTTGAGCACGATCTCTACGAACTCAACCTTCCGAAGGATGAATACAACAAACGGTGGTGGTCGTATGTGGAAAAATACCAGGGCATCGTGCCGCCAACTATACGCGGCGAAGAATACTGTGATGCTTCCACCAAAACGCACATCAATGATGACGCTGCGCAGTACTATGATTATGCTCTTTCTTGTGTGCTGAAGTTTCAGCTTCACGACCACATTGCGCGGACAATTTTGAAGCAGGACCCGCGTAACTGCAACTACGCCGGCAATAGTGAAGTCGGCGATTTCCTGAAAAGCATCATGCGTCCGGGCGCGAGCAGGGACTGGCGTGTCGTTCTGAAGGAGAAAACCGGCGAAGACCTGAGCGCACGTGCAATGCTGCAATATTACAGGCCACTTATGGAGTATCTGCAGAAACAGAACGCGGGAAGAGTCTCAACCCTCGATCCTTTGTAGTAAACGTTGGATGTTTCCAGATCCCGGAGTCGGCAACGGCTTCGGGATTTTTTGTTTTCAGTATTGCCTTGATTTTCCTGCATGTCTTGGGTAATTTTTGTTCAGCATGTCCTCTTCGCGCAAAATCACTCTAAGCGGTATTGGGATCGTACTGGCGTTGGCGGCGTTTATTGTCGCCGCCTGGGTGGGAACACGACCGGTCCAATCAAGCCTCGCCGATGGAGACCGGATTCTCAGGCCCGGAGTCATCCACAAATTCATCAATGACAAAACCGTCCCTTGGCGAATTCATGTTATTGAAATTGACTTGAGTCAACCCGATCTGCATCTGGAGACTGCGCGGGCAACCGACCGGTACCGGGGCCGCGAAACAATTTCCTCCATCGTCAGCAGAAAAAGTGATCAATCCCGCTATGTCGTCGCGGCAATCAACGGGGACTATTTCAACCTGGAAACCGGGGAATCCCAGAACAATCACATTCTCGGCGGTGACTTTGTTCGCGCGTTCACTTCACCGGGATTTCACCCCGAGTACGTTGATATACCCAACTCACAGCTTGCAATTACCTGGGACAAGCATCCGTCAATTGATCAATTCGTATTTCAGGGAAGCGTGGGCTGGGCGGATGGAAAATGGAATACACTGAGCGGCGTTAACATCGTACCGCGGCGCGGTGGTCTTTCATTGTTCAACTCCTGGACTGAAACCTCCGGTGCAATCGGAGATGAGTCGATCGGTTCAGTTCCATTGGCGATTGTCAGAACCGCAAATGACACAATTGTTTGCGTCGGGCAAAGTCAGGTACAATACCGCTCCGATGTTCCGATCCCTTTGAATGGATTTGTCCTTGCGGGATTCAAACAGTGGCGCCCGGCACTGGATACATCCTACGCCGCAGGTGATACCGTGCGGTTTGTCTTACGAATGCATCCGGCCATCGGGAAAATCCGTGAGCTGGTTGGCGGTTGGCCTCGTATCGTGCGTAACGGCAAAAGCATTTTTGAGTCCCCGGACTTTCCGGAGAACGTTGAAGCCGCGGTGTTCTCAAAGCGCCACCCGAGAACCGCCATCGGATTTTCCGCAGACTCAGCGCGATTGTTCTTCGTAACAGTTGATGGCCGACAAGAATCCAGTGTTGGGATGTCTCTGCCGGAACTTGCGCGGTTCATGATTTCGCAGGGGATTGCGGAGGGATTGAACCTTGATGGTGGTGGATCAACAACGATGGTTGTCAATGGCGAGATCGTTAACTCTCCATCCGATCCAACCGGTGAGCGTCCCGTTGGGAACTGTATTTTATTGGTTGCGCAGAATAGCTCCCCATTCGATCCAACAAAGTGAAAACGCATTTTGTCCTTTTTCTCAATCTTCAAAAAGGAGCTCGCAATGAAACGCTTGATCGTATTTCTACTCTTTCTTTTCCTCGCTGAAAATACTATGGGCCAGATAGAGGGCTGGCGGAGAAAAATCGAAGGCAGTCCGCTTACTGTAGGACTCAACCCGCTCAACCCAAACGCAGTGTATGTTCAGGTCGGAAGCACTAACCTCAGAGTATCTCACGATCGTGGACGGACGTGGTCGTTGCTCGGAAATCCACAGCTGACTCAAATCCGTCAGATCATAGTTCATCCGGCTGACACCTCAGTGATACTCTGTGCTGCATTCGATGGTGGCATTCGGCGAAGCATAGACAATGGGGTGACCTGGTTCACTGTCCTGCCGGATTTTGGCATTGACGGAGAGAGTATCAGCTACGACCCATCTCATCCAGACACAATGTATGCTGGCAACTTCTTTGATGGTGTAGTATACCGCAGTTCGAACCGGGGGCTTACGTGGACCCAGATGGGAACATCCGCAAGTTTTCTCTGTGCGCTCGCTGTGAGACCGGATAGCGGGAACATTCTCCTTGCGGGAACGGGCGATGGAAGAATCTCGAAGTCCACCGACGGCGGTGCAACATGGCGTCAGGTGAAAGAAGGCGGTTCTCAGGAGATCCCGCGGATCGTTGTGAGTGAGGCAAACCCTATGATTCTATACGGCACGGGCTATGCGGGTTCTCCAGCCTCAACCGGAATATGGAAGAGTACCGATGGCGGCGAGAATTGGTTCCTTACCTCCCTTCACGAATCAGTGTGGGCCGTGGATGTGGACAACACTAATGCCGATGTGGTATACGCGGGCACATTCGACCTTACACCTGCAGCTATATATAAAACCACAGACGCAGGAAATTCCTGGGAGAGTGTCGCTACCGGATTTCCGGGGAACGGAAATGCGTGGAGTATCAAGGTTCATCCGTTGGACCCAACAATGGTCTGGTTGGGACTTGCTGGTATACCAAGTGGGGGTCTCTACCGCTTGCAAGAAACAGAAACGATTATCCGTGGTCACGTTCTGGATTCGGCAACTGGGGATACCGTTCGGTCCGGTTCGGTGCGCGTAGTGGAAACTGGAGACTCGGTCCGTCTTGAGCAGGGTTCGGGAGAATATGCTTTCGGCTACTTCGACGGTGACCCGACTCTTTCGCCGACATTGAGGGTCCTCGCTTACCCGTATTACATAGGCATAGAGCAGGTTGGTTTCACATCGGGAAACACGGAAACATACGACCTTCACCTGAACAAACTTCCCTTGAGTTCCATCAGCGGTACAGTACTTAATCTTGCTCATCAGCCGCTCGAAGGAGTATTACGCCTGAGATTCACAACCATCACGAGTTCGAATGAGTTGACTTCCTTGTCAAATCCTGACGGGTCATTTTTTTTCGACAGTCTCTACATTACCTATCCTCCACTTGTCCAATATCAGTCCCTCTCTATTGATCCGGCCTTTCCATTTCGCGGTGAACTAGTCTCTTCCATTATTGTGGATACCAACGGACTTGTGGTTGACCGTCTTCTCGACACTGCCGATGTTTTGATCACTGGTCCTTTGGGAGCGGGCGATATCAGAAATAACTTCATGCCGACGTTGAACAATATCGGACTCACGTATCATTATTGGGACGTACTACAGGGCGGCCTAGCACCTCTGAGTCGATCTGGGAGTGTGAAGAAGCGTTCGGTTCTCTATTCAACAGGATCGCTCGGTTCTGCGCTGACAGCCGCCGAAATGGAAAGCCTTATGGTCTGCTTAGACGGGGGATTTCATGTTTTCGTCACAGGTAATGATGTTGTTGAACTGAACGACTCAAGCGAGTTTATGTCTGAGTATGCACTGGTGACGTTTGCAGGCAATTCCTCTTTGAGTGCCGTTCGTGGTGTTGCAAACGACATTTTTCCGGTCTCGACAATGCCGCTCTTCCCAAGCGTTCACCGCGATAGCATGTATGTGCTTTCGCCGGAGGCATTGCCGATCCTCCGATACGCGACTGTATTCTCAAACCGGGGCATCGCAGCTATCCGAACGGATACCTCCAATGGGCGGGGACGATTGATTCTCTTTGGATTTCCCTTTGAAGGCCTCGCACAAATCATGGCAAGCAACAACATTCTCCAAGCAATCCTTGGTTACTTCGACGGTTCGGTTGTTGTCGATGTGGACGAAGAGCTATTTGAAGTGCCGACCGAATTCCGCCTCGAACAAAACTACCCGAACCCCTTCAACCCTTCAACAGTAATCCGGTTTGGAGTGCCGGCTGGAACACACGGAAATACAACACTGCGCGTGTTTGATATTCTCGGCAGGGAAGTGAAGATGCTTGTGAACAAACCGATGGAGCCCGGGACTCACTCCGTCGCTCTTGACGGGACGAACCTTCCGAGCGGAGTGTACTTCTACACTCTACACAGTGGGGGGCGGACGGATACGCGCAAGATGCTGTTGTTAAAATGAGTTCGGCGAAGCCGAATCTTAAAGCGGCTTGAATCTTTCGAAGGGCTGTTTGCAGTTATTGCAGACAAACATCTGCTTGCAAAGCGTTGCACCAAATGCGCCTTGCATGCGGGTGCTGGTGGAAGCACAATGAGGGCAAGCGACCGGGAGTGCCAGCGTCGCGACAAGGTCTCCCTCTTTCTCCGGCGGCGGCGCTACTCCGTACACTCTCAACTTCTCTTTTGTTTCCTCGTCCAGCATATCGGTTGACCACGGCGGTGAGAATGACATCTCGATATTGACCTTTGAGCAACCCACGGCTGTAAGTCGCGCACGCACTTCGTTCTTCATGTACTCAAGCGCCGGACACCCGACGAACGTCGGGGCCATCAGAACTGTCACACCATCACCATCAACCCGGACCTCGCGAATGATCTTCATCGCAACGAGGGAAAGAACCGGGATTTCGGGATCCATAATCCGGGCAAGCTCGGACCAAACGGCTGATTCGGTAAGGGGTGGCTTCGAAGCTGTGGAGCTCTCCCCCTGCCCCTCTCTTTGCAAGATAGCGGCGGTTGGGGCCGCAACTTCATGAACGAACTGCTCTTCCATTTTTAAGGGAGGGGACGAGGGAGGGCTCGTAATCCAAAGGACAGGTGAATCGGTCTTCACCACTTTGCCTCAGGTGCAATCTGGTAAACCGATTGTAGATCATTGACGAGTTGCTTGAGATGATCTGTGTGTTTGCGGAATCGGCCGCCAAGGTCCGGGGCGGAATGCGTTGGAACGCGCAATGTTGCCGAAGCGAGAATCGGCTGGACGCGTTTTTTCCACTCCTCTGCAAGGGTAGTATTTCCCTGAAACACTCTTCCGCTCACCAAATCCGCTTCACCATCGAGCACTTCGAACATTCCCAACGCCTGCGGCCAACACGCGTCAAGCGCTGATTGCATCCGTCGATGACTTCCTTCCGTTCCCGAACCAAGACGAACCAGCAAGCTCTTCAAGTGCATGAGATGATACGCTTCCTCACAAAGAAGCTTCTCTGCAACTTCGCGCAACGGAGCGTATGAGCTTGTACTCAGCGAGGTCAGTCGAACCTGTTCAGCTTCATCAAACAGGTACTGCCGCACAACTGTGTAAGCAAAGTCCCCGCGCGGATAGGTGACAAACCGGCAACAGGTGAACTCCTTCCATGGGCGGTCAAACGCCATGCTGTCAGGCGGTTTCCCGTTCAACTTCTCCAAAAGTGTGTACCACAACAGAGAATGACCGAGTTCGTCCTGCGCTATGTTGGAGAAGGCAATGTCTTCTTCGAGAATCGGCGCGTGACCGGTCCACTCGGAATTTCGGTGGCCAAGCACAAGCTCGTCGTCTGCCATAGCGAGAAGAAAACGCTGGAGGGTTTCACTTGAAACGCCGGAAGGAATCTCAGCCATGCGGGAGGTCTTTCAGCGGAGCGTCGAAGGCCTTGGGGTCGCGGTAGCTCTTGTCTGTGGTTCGTGCAAAAAAATTATCATCCTGATAATCTGTGGCTGTGATGTCTTTCGTTCTCACCACCCAGATGCTTACACATTTCAGCCTGCGCGCAAACTGGTCGCGTGCCATCTGCAACGCAAATTCCGGATCCGGCGCGTGGACAGAGCCAACATGCTCATGCGGCTCACCGCGTTTGCTCTGATGAAAGACTTCGTATGTTTCCCATTGTGTATCAGGCATGCTGAACCTTTGAAAATCCGGAAACGCGACTCATGCTGCTGCAACCTTGTCCATGGCAACCTCGAGCGCTTCCCTCACCCACCGGCCATCTTCATGAGCGCGCCTGCGAGTCTCTATCCGCTCCTTGTTGCACGGGCCATCACCGCTTACAACTCGTTTCAACTCTTCCCAGTCGGGTTGGGTGTAGCGCCAACGACCTGCGGACTTGTCGAATACGCAATCCTTGTCGGGCACCGTCATACCAAGAGCATGAATCTGCGGCACAATGTGATCCACGAATTCCTGTCTTACCTGTTCATTCGTCTTCGTCTTGATCTTCCAACGCATTGCAAGTTGCGAGTGAACAGAGAGACCCTTGCTTTCGGGTGGACCGGACATCATGAGTGTGGGATACCACCAGCGGTTCACTGCATCCTGCGCCATCGCTTTTTGTTCAAGCGTGCCCTTCGCCAGGGCAACAACAGAGTCGTATCCCTGCTTTATATGAAACGACTCCTCGTAGCAAATGCGCTTCATGGCGCGACCATACGGTCCGTAGGAACTCTGCGCAAGCATCGTCTGGTTAATAACCGCCGCGGTATCAACAAGCCAGCCGATAACGCCGACATCGGCCCATGTGGGGGTCGGGTAGTTGAAAACGTTCGCGTACTTTGCTTTGCCGCTCAGTAGTTCGTCGAGCATTTGTTCGCGTGTAACGCCTAGCGTTTCTGCCGCGGCGTAGAGAAGCTGTCCGTGGCCGGCTTCGTCCTGGACTTTGGCAACCAGCGTGAGCTTACGGCGGAAACCCGGTGCATACGGAATCCACTTGCCTTCAGGAAGTTGCCCAACAATCTCGCTGTGCGCGTGCTGGCTCATCATGCGGATGAGGTTCTTCCGGTACTCTTCGGGCATCCAATCGCCCGGCTCGATCTTCTCGCCCCGGTTGATCTTGGCCTCAAATGCCGCCAGTTTTTGCCCGTTGGATTGGTCGGAAACCATCCCTAATCCTTTCATTTGCCTCAAACCTGCCAATATTCACAAGAAATATACGAAGGAATCAGGACGGGGGCAACCGATATGACGGCCGCCATTTCCTTTTGAGATTCTTTTTCTAAACTTGATAGTAGAATCATCATGAATCAATCTCACAAAATCATCCGCGCGGGAACCATTCTCCGGGGACCCGGCGTTAGACAAGCAGATGCGAACCATGGAAAAAAATCGGTTCTCTGCAATTCTGTTATGCCTGACGGTGGGACTTTCCTCTGTGGGATTGCCCGTGATGGTGGTCTGGTGCGGTATGGGTGCTGAAGTGATGATGGAAAGTTGCAACCGTCAGGCTCTTGTTTCCTCTCCAATGTCATGCTACGAACAGGGTAGCGTGGCGAACGCCGGCTCAGTTGAGTTCAAACGTATTCCATGCAAACCCGAGATTTCCTTTGTCGCAGCGAGTTTCACCTCTTCACTCCCCGTAAAAACATTTGCTGGAAACTCTGCCCTTCAATTGCTTTTTGTAATGCCCGCAATTGTCAACGGCGGTGTTGTTGACAAGATCGACCGGCGCATCATAGCAGATTCTCCTCCGTTGTTACGCGAAAACATTCCCATTCTTACTTCGTCTCTGCTCATTTAGCTTCTCTTCCTTTTGAGTGAACTATTTCACCTTTGTACGGTGAAATAGTATTTGTATGTCTCAACAGGAAGGGAGGTGATACGTCATGCGTAGTCTTCTTCTCGTGATCGCCACGGTCGCAGTGTTTGCCGTGGCCGCAGCAGGAAGCTCCACAGCAACACAAACCGCGGATTCATGCTGTCCGTCAGGAGCGTGCTGCAACACGTGCTGCGAGTAACGCAGAAACAAAAAACACCGCCTCGCGAGGGGCGGTGTTTTTCCTTTTTAGTGAAGTATCGTTGTGTCAGCGAACCGGTTTTTGTTTTCCCTTTGATTTCGATTTTGGCAGGACGTGATTCTTTGTGATATTTCCTCCTGTGTATTTCTTTTCATCAAGCTTACCAGCTTTACGCGCCTGCGCGTTGCGTGAGCGCGTGCCATCTGTCTCGCGGTTGATCTTGTCAACCTGGTTCCAGGAATCCTTTTGAGGATCGGATTTCGGCGCCCGATCGCCGATTCGTTTGCTTGCCTGACTTGAAGCGCTCCCCGAACCAATGACAACAGCAATCAGCAAAGCAATGAACGAGTTTCGTAACATGTCTCCCCCCTTGTTGTGACTACCGGGGAAAATGCGCAAAAATAGTGCCGCGGTGGGGATCCTTGAATGCGGCTTGAAAACACTATGATGAATGGGGCGGGATGAAAGAAGTACCTGAAACCGCGTCGAAGTGAGGTTATCCTTAGACCCGCTGTGCTGAGATTGATGGCTTGCCATCAACTATGGTTAAGCCTGTTGCGCGCTCAACCGACACTTCAAACCTGATCCTTACTGCGGGAGCTCCCGCTGGATGAAACTCATGGTTGCCCTGGTAAAACATTCGACATCTTGAGCCGTCGGGTTGCCGCATAATTGTGAGCCAACCGTTTTTGTCCAGATTGACCTTGAAGGCGTGCGAGGGCTCATTTCCAAACGCATAGTCACCGGCGTATGCTTGCTTCTCTTCGTCCGTAAGCGGCCGCGTCGTGTAGCCTGCATCAGCATCGCCGAGTTCCTCCAGATGCTCAACAACAGCCTTGGCGGATTCCCCTCCTTTGCGCGCGTGGTGCAGAAGCGTTAACCCATGTGGTCCGTGAATACGCTGCATACCTGGGTTTGCGTCAAGATACGCCTTCACCGTCTCAAGTTGACCGAGCATCGCGAATGTAAAGAGATCGGGTCGCGCTCCGTTGGCGATAAGAAGCAATGCGATCTCCCGGCTACCAACATGTGAAGCTGCTCCAAGCGCCGTTTCCCAATCACCGAAACCCCAATCATACGCGGCTTTGGCAAGCGCCGGACTTTGTCCAAGCAGCTCCTGCACGCGTTCCAGCTTTCCGTGCGAAGCGCCCACCATTTCTTTGACGAGATTCGGGTCTTGAGTAGGAAACTGGGAGTAGATGGGCCCATTTGCTTTAGGGACTGAATCTTGGGCAATGGCTATTCTAGAAATAGCAAGCGGTGAGGCGATAAGTGCCGAAGTTGAGGCGATGAAATGTCTGCGCGACGAAAGCAACATTGGGTCCTCCATGTTTTTTGCAGGTCGGGCTGCATGAAGAAGGTACGGAGGAGTTGCGGGAGAGTTGCGGAACCAAAACTATAGGTTACAAGAATAGTGGATCACTAACGATTCGACTTCAAGCTGTGGCGCAGGGGTTGAACCGGCTAGGTTGGTAGAGTTCTATCCCCCCCGCTGTCCCCCGCGTCTCATCGCGCCGCCGGCGCGTGGAGGAATGTTTCCACCGAATGATTTGCCGGAGCCCTTTGGTCCGTGCGCGGTCGAAGCACTCTGATGAAAGTCATCGCCGGGTTTGAGCGCGCGGACGAGAAGCGGCTTTCCTTCCATGTCCTTGCCACGAAGGGCTTCAATGGCGTTGCGGCCTTCTGACTTCACCGGCATCTCGACAAACCCGTATCCTTCGGAGGTGCCGGTCTTCTTGTCCTGCACAACCGTTGCACTCTTGACCTCGCCGTGAGGCGAAAACATCGCGCGGAGCTGTTCATCGTTGACCTTGAGCGGAAGATTGCCTACGTAGATTTGCATCGTCCCTACTTCCCTTTCTTCTTTTTCTTTCCCCCGGTTTTCACTGCTTGCTTTGCTTGTTTTGAAGGCGCAGGTTTTTCATTCTTCGGAGCTTCAAAAAGTCCGGGCTGGGCCTCCGCCTTTGCCACCGGTGCTTCCTTGCCGTTCTCTCCGTTTGTCGGTTCGTCATCCTCCCCTGCAACGGCCGCAACATCCGAAACCCTGTCACCATCATCCAGCCGGATTAACCGGACGCCCTGCGTGTTCCTTCCAGCCACACGTATCGTTGAAGCGTGCTGACGGATAACGATCCCGCCCGTCGTCACCACGACAACATCATCCGTCTCCACCACTTCCTTGATGGCAACCATCTTGCCGGTCTTGTCCGTCGTCTTCACCGTAATGATACCTTTACCTGCGCGGTGACTGACGCGGTACTCATCCGTTTCACTACGCTTGCCGTATCCAAGTTCGGTGGCAACAAGAATCGTTGTGCCCGCTCGCCGCAATGCAACAGCACCGACAACGCGGTCTTTCTTTTCCAGCTTGATCGCCCGAACGCCGCCTGCAGTGCGTCCCATCGAGCGGACTTCCTGCTCATGAAAGCGGATCGCTATACCTTCGTGCGTTCCGATGACAATATCCTGTTTGCCGTCGGTGAGTTTCACATCAATAAGCTTGTCGCCCTTGTCCAATCCGATGGCAACAATTCCCGATTTCCGCGGATTCCCGAACTCCTCAAGCGCTGTTTTCTTGATGATACCATGTTCGGTCACCATCATGACGAATAGCGGGTCCTCAAAGCTTTTCACCGGAACGTAGGAAGCAAGCGCTTCATCGCCTTCCTTGGCGATAAGGTTTGCAATCGATTTACCGCGCGCCGCGCGCCCGGCTTCCGGAATCTCAAACACCTTCAGCCAGTACACACGTCCCCTGTCGGTAAAGAGCAGAAGATAATTATGTGTCGAGGCGATGAACATGTGTTCAATAAAATCATCATCCTTGGTTGAGGCGCCCATGCTTCCTCGCCCGCCACGTGACTGCCGGCGGTAACCGCTTACCGGGAACCGCTTGATAAGGCCGCTGTGACTGATCGTAATGACCACGTCTTCTTCGGCAATCATATCCTCAATGCTGAATTCCTCGGCCTTCATAATGATTTCGGTGCGCCGCTCGTCACCGTATTTCTCCTTGATACCGAGCAGTTCCTCTTTGATGATCTCCATCTGCAACTGTTTGCTCTTGAGGATCGCCCTCAGCTTTTCAATCAGCTTGATGACTTCGCGGTATTCATCTTCGATCTTCTTGCGTTCCAGCCCAGTTAGTCGCTGGAGACGCATATCCAGAATGGCTTTCGCCTGGATCTCCGAGAGTTTGAATTTCTTCATGAGACCGGTCTTGGCGGTCTCCACATCCTTCGATGCCTTGATGAGCTTGATGATCGCGTCGATGTTATCAAGCGCGATGATGTAGCCCTCAAGGATGTGCGCGCGTTTCTCTGCTTCATCCAACTCAAACTTGGAGCGTCGTACAACAACGTCGTTGCGGTGCTCGATAAACTTCTGAATCATGTCCCGCAACTGCAGTATCTGCGGGCGTCCCTCAACCAGCGCCAGCATGATCACGCCGAATGTTGTTTCCATCTGCGTGTGCTTGTACAGGTTGTTGAGAATCACCTGTGCATTCGTATCACGCTTCAATTCGATGACAATGCGAAGTCCGTCGCGGTCTGATTCATCCCGGATATCCGAGATGTCTTCCAGCGTCTTCTCGTTTACCATATCGGCGATGCGCTCAATCAACGACGCTTTGTTCACCTGATACGGAATCTCCGAAACTATAATGCTCTGCCGCTCCCCCTTGCCGGTCTCGATATTCGCCTTAGCCCGCACGGTAATTTTTCCACGGCCCGTTGTATAAGCATCACGCACGCCTTCATATCCGTAGATGATGCCGCCCGTCGGGAAATCCGGTGCCTTCACCATCTTCATCAACTTCTCGCTCGTGATAGTCTCGTCCTTGATGAATGCGAGACATCCATCGATCACTTCGGTAAGGTTGTGGGGTGGAATGTTCGTCGCCATGCCGACCGCGATGCCGCTCGTGCCGTTCACAAGAAGGTTCGGCACCATTGCCGGCATCGCTGATGGTTCGGTGAGGGTATCATCAAAGTTGGGAACGAAATCAACAGTGTTCTTGTCCAGGTCGCGGAGGATTTCCTCGGAGATGCGGGAGAGGCGCGCCTCGGTATAACGCATTGCCGCTGGCGAGTCGCCATCAACAGAACCGAAGTTCCCCTGGCCATCCACAAGCGGATAGCGCATGGAGAAATCCTGCGCCATACGGACCATGGTATCATACACTGCCGAATCCCCGTGCGGATGGTACTTGCCAAGCACTTCACCGACGATACGCGCGGATTTCTTGTAGGGTCGGCTCGCCGCAAGTCCAAGCTCCTGCATTCCGAACAGGACGCGGCGATGAACCGGCTTCAGTCCGTCGCGCACATCGGGCAGCGCGCGCGCAACGATAACCGACATCGAATAATCGATGTACGAGCCGCGCATTTCATCTTCAATATCAACGGGAACTATTTTTTCGTTCAGTGTTGCCATGAGTTGCCTTGTTGTTTCTTTCGCACTTTTTTGAGAAACCGGACATCTAGCCGATCCTGTTGCCTTCCGGCTGCGGTTTTCATGTCAATAAGGTCGTTTATTGATGGAACGAAAACGTTCAGACCCTTAATGACCGTCTGCCTTCTATTCTTCCATGCCGTCTTGAAGTCCCTACCCTTTACAAAGGGGTGTGTATCAGCTTGCAACACAAAGCCCCTCATGAGGACTTTCCTCTTGAGCAGAGTTTGTAACGGAACGGCTTCGATTCCGTCATATCCTGACGCAGACAGCGCCGACACTAGTCTCTTTGCGTTTGCACTGGTGGGTTCAAAGAAAATATCAATATCCTTTGTCATGCGTTCAAGACCATATGCCGGTAGAGCCCATCCACCAATCACAAGGAACTTCACTTTATGATCGAGCAATGAACGCAGGAGACTCTTGATGTCCATTTGCTTTCGACGTGCTTCGCCCATCTTTTACCAGCCGATCCATAATTTCATACCGCTGTGCGTCGGTAAGTGACATCTGAAAATCAATCTCAAACTCAAGCTCTCTCTCCGGATCGTCCCTCTCCAGCGCAAGGATGAACGTCTTGTGCTTCTTTGATTTTGCCGGCTTCTTTTTCTTTGCTTTTACAGGAGCGCTGCTTTGTCCTTTTTTCGTCATGTGCTACACATCCAAATTGCGGACATACTTTGCGTTTTTCTCTATGAACTCACGGCGTGGTTCAACTGCATCACCCATCAAGATCGAAAAGGTCCTGTCAGCATCGGCAGCATTTTCAATAGACACCTGCAGAAGTGTGCGGGTATCCGGATTCATTGTTGTCCCCCAGAGTTGCTCCGGGTTCATCTCGCCAAGTCCTTTGAACCGGCTGATAACAATGCTTCCCAGCACCTGCGCGCCTTCTTCGGGGGCCTCGGCTGTCTCATCTTCCTTCTCGTCCGTCTTTTCAGGTTTCTTTTTGTCATTCTGCAAGCGCCGAATAATCTCTTTGCGCTCGTCGTCGTCGTACGCGTAGAACTCCTGCTTACCCTTTTTCACTTTGAACAGCGGCGGCTGGGCAATATAAATATGTCCGAGCTCAATCAGGGGCTTCATGTACCGGAATAGAAGTGTAAGCAGCAGCGTGCGGATGTGGGATCCGTCGACGTCGGCATCGCACATGAGAATGATCTTGCCGTAGCGGACTTTCCCCGGATCAAACTCTTCGCCGACGCCGGCACCGATTGCCGTGAAGATGTTGCGGATTTCCTCGTTCTCCAGAATCTTGTGGAGACGCGCTTTTTCCACGTTCAGGATTTTTCCTTTGAGCGGAAGAATTGCCTGGAATCTGCGGTCCCTTCCCTGCTTTGCACTTCCACCGGCCGAATCACCCTCGACGAGATACAACTCGCAGTGTTCCGGATCGTTGATGGAACAATCGGCGAGTTTGCCGGGAAGGCCTCCGGTGCTGAGTGCGTTCTTGCGCCGGGTAAGATCACGGGCTTTCCGGGCCGCTTCACGTGCCTCAGCTGCGCGCACAGACTTCTCAATTGCGCGTTTTGCATCGCCGGGGTTTTCATCAAGCCAGGTTGCCAGTGCCGGACCGACGACACCTTCGACAATGCTCTTGATCTCGCTGTTGCCCAGCTTTGTTTTTGTTTGTCCCTCAAACTGCGGTTCCGGCACTTTCACACTAATGACAGCACTCAGGCCTTCGCGGAAATCATCTCCGGTCAGCTCGATCTTCCCTTCCTTCAGGATGCCGTTCTTGTACGCGTACGAGTTCAGTGTGCGCGTCAGGGAAGCGCGGAAACCAACCAGGTGACTGCCGCCTTCGTGAGTATTGATGTTGTTAACATAGCTGAATACGTTTTCGCTGTACTGGTCGTTGTATTGAAAAGCGGTTTCCACTTCAACCGTGCGACCGTGTTCATCTTTGCCCGAGCCCTCCGCATAAAACGGCTTGCGCATGATAGCCGGGCGGGTCGAATCAATGTACTGAACGAACTCAACCAGTCCGCCCTTGAAATGGAAGGTCTGCTCCTGTTCACTCTTTGCTCGCAAGTCCACAATACGAAGGGTAACTTGTGAGTTGAGGAACGCAAGTTCGCGCAGGCGTTCGGCAAGCGTTTCAAACTTGAAGACGCGGTTCTTGAAAATTTCGCCATCCGGCATGAAGCTCACCTTGGTGCCGGTCTTCCCCTTCTCCGCCTTGCCGATGGTTTTCACCGGCGCAACGGGATCACCCTGCTTATACTCCTGCCGGAAAATCTTTCCGTCGCGACTTACTTCAACTTCGAGCCACTCACTCAGAGCATTTACAACTGAAACGCCAACGCCATGAAGCCCGCCCGAAACCTTGTAGGTATTCTTGTCGAACTTTCCCCCGGCGTGAAGCACCGTCATGACCACTTCGAGTGCTGAGCGTTTTTCTTCCTTGTGGATGTCGGTGGGAATACCGCGACCGTCATCCGTGACCGTTATCGAGCCGTCTTTGTTGATGAAAACCTGAATGTGTTTCGCGTAACCGGCGAGTGCCTCATCAATGGAGTTGTCAACAACTTCGTACACAAGGTGGTGGAGCCCGCGCGCGCTGACATCACCGATATACATTGCCGGGCGGCGGCGTACTGCCTCCAGTCCCTTGAGAACAGTAATGTCCTCGGCGGTATATCCCTTGCCGTTCGAACCACTCTGCTTCACTCTTGTTTCGGTTGCGTCTTCGATTGCTTTAGCCATTGAATCCTTGCTTCAAAAATGTATTATCGAAATCTGATTTCGCGAACGACTTTCTTGCCGAGCGCCGTGTTGATTTTCTCGACAATCTCAATTCGACGCATAGTTAATTCCGCGCGCCACGGGGCTGTAGCCACGCTGACAAAGAGAACGCCGTTATCCATCCGCCGCGCTTCCGTGACGCGGGCAATTTGTTCTCCCACAATCTCCGGCCAGGACGTAACGGCGTTGAATTGGGTGAGAGTTTTCTCGATCCCCAATCCCTGCACAAGCTGACCAAGAGCTGCGTCAACACGCATAGGTGATTTCTTTTCACGATTGAAGCGCGCCGTTTTCGACATAAAGTCTCTTGTTCAGATCATTCCAATCGATGTTGCCGCGAAAGACAGCTTCGCTTGTCGCTGTGATAACCGTCTGACCCAGCGACGACACCGTTTCAAGCAGACGTCGTGAGCGCTCTTCGTCAAGCTCGCTGAATACATCGTCAAGCAACAGGATGGGTGTTTCGCCTGCTACGTCCCGCATGTATTGAAACTCGGCAACCTTGAGTGCAACCAGGAATGTCTTGTGTTGACCCTGCGACGCAAACTTCTGAACCACCATGCCATCCAGTTCAAGCTTCAGCTCATCCCTGTGAGGACCCACGGCGGTTGTTCCCAGCCGCAACTCCTCGCTTCTTCTTGACGAGAGTGCCTCGCGCAGGCGTGCCGCAATGGCCTCTTCGATTTCATTCTCCTCAATCCCCGGCGAAGGAGAATATGTAATACCGGGTTCTTCCCTGCCGTTTGCAATCTGGTGATACGCTGCACGAACATAGGGTGCAAACTCTGCCAGGAAGTCACGCCGTCGCTTCGTGATCCGGCTTCCATGGTTTGCAAGGGCCTCACTCCACGAATCAATGGTGTCAATATGCCCCTGCGCAAGGAGTGCATTCCGTTGTTTCAACACCCGGCGGTACTCCAACAAGCTTGCAAGATACTCCGCGCTGAGCTGTGAAAGAACAACGTCCAGAAACCGCCTTCGCAGGGCCGGCCCGCCCTGGGTTATCGCGCCTTTATCCGGCGACAGAACAACAACGGGAAACCTGCCAATGACATCTGAAAAGTGTTCCGGCTCAACACCGTTGACAGTGAAGATTTTTTCGCGCGGTCCGGCATTGTAGCGGACAACGACGGCATGATGGTGGCCTTCATCGTCTGTTAACTCTCCCTCTATTTCAAACCCGCTGCATCCAAGTTGTACAACCTGTTGATCGCCTGTTGCATAGAAACTCTTTGTCAGACAAAGGAACGAAAGGGCTTCAACAAGGTTTGTTTTTCCTTGCCCGTTTCTTCCAAGTACCGCGTTAATAGACTCACCGAACGATACCTCTGTAGCACGGTGATTTCTGAATTGCCTGAGCCGAATAGAAACGATTTTCATTCACCGCACACGCCTCTCAACACGCAACAGCCCCGTCTTTTTTGACGAGGCCGCCGCTACAACACCGCATGCTTCTGTTACGCATTCAATCTCACCGGCATCACGAGCATAATAATGTCCTGCTCACCGCCGTTTGTTGAAGCCGGGGATACAAGACCTGCGCGTGTCGGTGTGCTGAACCGGAATTCTACTTTATCCGCGTCAAGGTGCGTAAGAATATCCACGAGGTACGTGGAATTAAAACCGATGTCAAGCTTGTCGGATGCGTACTCGCCGGCGACCGTTTCCCGTGCCTCGCCTCCGAAATCAATATCCTGCGCGGCGACCGAAAACTTGTCCTTGGAGACCTCAAACCGCACCTGGTGCGTTGTGGCGCTCGCATACAGCGAGACCCTTCGAAGAGAGGAAAGAATGTCCTCTCTTCTCACCAACAGGTTTTTGTCGTTGTCTTTGGGAATAACGCTTTCATAATTGGGATACGTCTCGTCAATGAGGCGTGAGATCAGCATGGTTTTGTCAAAAGAAAAACGAATGTGTGTTTCACTCACACTGATTGTATTCTCGGAACCTTCAAGAATACGCGCCACAAGATTCAGCGCTTTTGCCGGAATGATAATGTCGCGTTTCAATCCCGACGACTTCTGTAGTTTGTTGACCATACGAACAAGCCGGTGACCGTCCGTTGCGACCGCTCGAAGTTCGTTTCCTTTTGGTTGGAGAAGCACACCCATCATCGCAGGTCTCAGTTCGTCCGTGCTGACTGCATATGCTGTCCGAGCAATAATTGATTTCAAAACTGATGTTTCAATATTCAAATCATCTGTGGCCTTGAACTGCGGCGCAGTTGGAAAATCCTTGGCACTCTCGCCGGTGATGGAGTATTCCCCGTTCTCTGTGGTGATTTTGATCTTGTTTGAGTTGATGTCGGCATTCAGTGTGATTTCCGAATCCGGAAGAGCTCGCAACGTATCCAGAATCCGTTTTGCCGGAATGGCAATTCTTCCATCTTCTCCCTTTTTTACCTGAACGCTTCCCGTAATCCAAATATCCATATCTGTTGCTGATACCGAGAGGTTTCCTCCAGCCAAATCAAGTACAAAGTTCTCAAGGATTGGCATTGTGGATTTTGAAGGAACAACGCCATTGACTTTTGAAAGGATACGTAGAAGTTCAGCAGCGCTCGAAGAAAATTTCATACAAATCTCTCTGTTTGGTGGGGATTACTAACGGGTATTCCTATTCGTGAAGTACCTTAAATTTAAGCAATTACTAAATAGAATCCAATCTATATCTAAAGAAGAGTTATATCACTAAGGCCTGTTAATATGTTGATAGCTTGGGAAATCAAACTGTAAGATATTTTCCAACCGGATTGTTCTGGTTATCACCTTAAAGTTATACACGAATGAGATGCTGTGGATAGAATAGGCCGAAATGCACACGACGAAGTCGTAGTAAGAGGTACAAGCCGAGACAGGGCCAGTTGCTGACAGTGAGCACACAGGAATTCACATATTTCCAACGCCCACTTCAACAGAATATCCACACTTGAGCAGGATGTACTCAAAATCCTGACGTTACCGAAAAGGTGGAAAGCTAAACACGACCCAACAGCTCCAAGCGTCGTCGAATCTGCACAACGTTAGTGTTGTACTTCTGGTCCAAGCGCATCTGGTCTTCAACCGATTGGTAGGCGTGAATGACGGTGCTGTGGTCTCTTCCGCCGAAATGCAATCCGATTGTCTTTAGAGACGAATTCGTGAGCTCCTTCGCAAGATACATGGCTATCTGCCTGGCGTTGACAATCTCCTGTTTACGAGTCTTAGCCCTGATCAGGTCTCCTGGAATATTGAAGTACTCACAAACGGTTCGCTGGATGGACTCAATAGAAATGGGCGATTTGATATCTCCGACAACTACTCGAAGCACATCACGGGCGAGATCAACCGTTATTTCCCTCTCTTCCAACGATGCCTTTGCAAGAAGGCTAATCAAACACCCCTCCAGTTCCCTGATGTTCGTTGTAACGTTCGCAGCAATGAATTCTACTACGTCCTGTGGGAGATTGATGCCATCGTCGTCGCTCTTCTTGCGGAGAATGGCAATACGGGTTTCCAAATCTGGCGGTTGGATATCCGCCGTTAGCCCCCACTGAAACCGCGAAAGAAGCCGGTCATCAAGCCCTTTCAGCTCCTTAGGTGGCCTGTCAGATGTGAGGATGATCTGTTTCCCGATCTGGTGAAGTTCGTTGAAGGTATGGAAGAAGTTGTCTTGGGTTTTTTCCTTTCCGGAAAAGAATTGCACATCGTCAACAATCAGGATATCCATACTCCGATAGAAGCTGGAAAAATCTGCAATGCGATCGGTCTGAATTGCTTCAACGAAGTCGACGGTAAACTTCTCGCTGGAAACATAATTCACCCGACGAGCCTTTCCGTGTGCCAAAGCGTAGTTACCTATTGCCTGCACCAGGTGTGTTTTTCCAAGCCCTGTGCCGCCGTAGAGCACAAGCGGGTTAAAGGAAGTTCCGCCGGGATTGTTTGCTACCGCGGATGCTGCAGCGCGGGCAAGTTGGTTTGAATCTCCTTTGATAAAATTCTCGAATACATATCGGGGGTTCAGATAACTCTGATACGGATCCCGCAATGTTGGGCCACTACGCTGGCCTTGCAACTGCGATGGTGAGGGGGCAGCCACCTGTGTTGCTGCGGATGTTGGCTCGGCAGCATCATTCGAAAGCAGGACATCATGGTCAGTATCGTCGCCGATGTGGTACTCAAGTGACGCATCCTTGCCGAGTACCTGAGTTATTGCCCCAGAGATGATGGTATCGTAATGCTCCTCAAGCCAATCGCAAAAGAATTGACTTGGAACTCGGATGGAGAGCACCTCAGCCTTGAGTTTCAGAGGAACTATTGGTTCAAACCAAGTCTTGTAGCTCTGACTATTGACACCAACGCGGATATTGGAAAGGCACGCGCTCCACGCAGAACGCGCTTCATCGATTTCACCAATCGAAACTACAGTAGGTTGTAAGGTTTCGGACATAAGGCATTTACCTAAAACTGATTAAAGAGTTATCAACCCGCCGAGCCATCTTTTCCACAATCTTGTGAACAACCAGCGAATTTCGGGATGGTACGACGAAAGTAACAATGTGGACCCCTTTTCCACATCCCATTGAGCTTGTAATTGTATGAAACACCAAGAGTTGCAGAGATGGAGCGAGAATTGTGCACAGTTTAGAATACTCTCACAAAAGGCTGGGACGTAGTTGGGAAACAAGAAGGTGAACTGCTCCGCACAACTTATCAACAGGAGCAAGGAATAACATTCCGAAGCGAATGATAACACATCAAGGAAGGCTTTGCAACACCTTCCCGAAAAAGATGTTGAAAATTTCGGACTCTTTTGTTATGTTAAGCGTCGAGGATTGTCTTCTTCGGGCAACCCTCTTTTTGTTTCATCCCTTCCTGACATAGAATCAACGGAGAGTAGAACACATGAAGCGTACATACCAGCCTCACAAGCGCAAGCGCCGCAACACGCACGGTTTTCGGGCACGCATGTCTTCAAAAACAGGACGAAGAGTCCTCGCAAGCCGTCGGGCCAAAGGCAGAAAAAAACTTACAGTTAGCGACGAGAGGTAGTTTTTCCAGGACATCAGGTTGAGCAGTGCAGGTGTTTTTCGGCGTGTGTTTTCCGGCAATCAACGATTCGTTACCCCCGCAATCACGTTCTATTTCAAGACATCTCCTTCAATCAATCCCGCATGCAGTGTGGGGTTTGCGGTCTCCTCGAAGCACTACAACGCCGTGGAGCGTAATTATTTGAAACGCCGGATGAGAGAGGCCAAGCGGAAGTCGATCACGCAAATCAATACGGTTCTGGAAAAACATGGTTTGTGCATGGACCTGGTTATGACAGCGCGTGGCAATCTCGGTTGCATCCGCAAGATTACGTTGGCCGACATTACAGGTGACGTTGAGTCCTTTTGTCATCACATTGCAACCAATCTCAACAAGCAATGAGCAGAATTCTCATTCGGTTCATCGAGGTTTATCGACTTACGGTCTCACCGTTCCTGCCGCCCGGAACGTGTCGTTTCCACCCGACCTGTTCACAATACGCCATTGATGCTGTTACCAAGCACGGCCCGTTCATGGGACTCTGGAAAGGGGCCGTGAGAATTCTCAAGTGCCATCCTTGGCACCCCGGCGGTTTTGATCCCGCCTGAAGTTCCTTCAACTTAAAACCAAGGTTTACTAAATGGACAAGCAGGCAACACTGGGTTTCATCCTCATTGGTATAGTCTTAGTGGTTTGGATGTCAATGAATGCACCCAGTCCCACACAGCATCCGACAACAGCTGATTCGTTGTCAGTTGTCCAGACCCGACCAGAGAAGATCACCCCGCCCGCTAGGTCGACGACTCCCCCACCGGCAGACAGCACCGGCAAGTTCTTCCGTGGACTTGAAGGCGGCGCTGAGAAGAGACTAGTCGTGACCACGGATCAATATATTGCCGAGTTGTCGACTCGGGGAGGAATGCTCAGAAAATGGGAGCTCCGAAAGTACCTTACCTGGCAGAAACACCCCGTTCACCTTGTTGATTATGCGCGCGGAGGAGACTTCAGCCTTCTTCTTTCCTCCGCCGACGGCAAACTCATCAATACGAGGACATTGAATTTCGCAGGCGATTTTCCAAACTGGAAGGCAGTCACTCTCAGCGGCACGGATTCCTTTTCGGTTGACTTGGTGCTCTCGATTGGCTCCGGGCAACGAATTGTCCGACGATACACGTTCTTCAACGGAAGATACTCGTTTGACTCCGAGACGATCTTTGAAAACATGCAAAGCGCGGTTGCAAATTTTGAATACCAAATAATCTGGGAAACAGGCTTGCCATACGCAGAGGCAAACAGTGTAGACGAATCAAGGTTTGCCAAAGCGCTCGCCTTCTCAGGTGGGGAGGTATCTGATATTGACGCCGCATCAGAGGGTGACATGCCGGTACGAGACATCAGTGGAACCACAGATTGGGTTGCCATACGGAACAAGTATTTCACCCTTGCAATGATTCCCGATGCGAATCAAAACCAGGGAGCGTTTCTTCAAGGAAAGCATGTTCCGATGCCTGATCACGGTGTGCGCGAGGAGTACTCGGCGGCCATCAAAATGCCGTTGCGCGGGAACCAGCGAGAAAGCGGACGCGTAACCGTGTACCTTGGTCCGCTTGAGTTTGATGAGATCAAGTCGTACTCGCGGAACCTGGACAAGATCTTAGAGCTCGGTCCGGCTTGGATCATCCGTCCGATTTCGGAGTACGTCATCTTACCGGTGCTTGAATTCCTCAGGGCCATCATCCCCAACTTCGGCGTTGTTATCATTGTATTTTCCATCCTTATCAAGATTGTACTGCATCCGCTCACTAAGTCCACACTGAAATCTTCACGGCAAATGCAGGCGCTTCAGCCCCTGATGACGGAGATCCGTGAGAAACACAAGGATGATCCGCAAAAGATGAATCATGCAATCATGAATCTGTATAAGGACTATGGCATCAATCCTGCTGCCGGGTGTCTTCCGCTTCTTCTTCAAATGCCAATTCTGTTCGCATTATATGCGGTGTTCAGCTCGTCAATCGAGTTGCGTCAGGCAAACTTCTTTGGATGGATTCACGACCTATCCATCCCGGACGTTGTTTTCACTCTACCATTTACACTGCCACTTTTTGGGATCCGCGATGTCTCCGGACTCGCTCTTGCCATGGGTGTTACAATGTTCCTCCAACAAAAGATGACCATTACGGATCCGCGGCAAAAGGCGATGGTGTGGATGATGCCAATCATGATGACACTTTTGTTTAATAGCTTTCCGTCCGGATTGAATCTGTATTATTTCGTGTTCAATGTTCTTTCGATCGTTCAGCAGATGTGGTTGAATAAGAAACACGGTAACGAACCATTGAGGAAAGTTGATCCGAAAAAGGCAGGTGGTTTTATGGGCCGACTTACGCGCGACCTTCCAAAGTTAAAGTAGAAAGCTCCCCGAAATTCTCTGGGCTCGCTGGTAAAAACAGCGAGCCTTTTTTCCACCCCCCCCTCTCGGACGGGTGAACACGCTGTCGTTGATGATGTTCTTCCGCCAATTGCCTCAGCTAAGTTTCTATTCAGGATCGTGGTGGTTTCTTGTTCTGAATGGAAGCTCTCTCATTCTTTGTTTCTCCTTCAAGCCGTATGCGTTGTTCCGTAAAGGGTGATTGTCGGGTGGA
>Ga0187893_10001581_pt1 | contig 54190 bp, 51 predicted proteins | sample MA1701074metaG_FD_139574 | JGI IMG/M metagenome (GOLD analysis project Ga0187893, IMG submission 139574) | White microbial mat communities from a basaltic lava cave in the Kipuka Kanohina Cave System on the Island of Hawaii, USA - MA170107-4 metaG ... | reverse complement strand
GGCCTCGGCCAGAGCGGCACGTGCCTGATCCACTCCCGCCTGGGCCGAGCTGAAATTGGCCTCGGCCACGTCGAACGCCTGAATGGCCTGCTCCACCGTCTCTCGCGCGATCAACTCGGGATTGACCCGCTGAATCTCGACCGAGCGATCCCGGCTTCGGCGGGCCTGGTCCCGGTTCGTCCGGGCCTGCGCCAGGCCCGCGTCCGCTGAGGCGACCTGTCCTTCGAGCCGGCTGACGATCGAGAGGTATTGCGCCGGATCGATCTGCAGAAGGAACTGGCCCTTCTTGACCAGATCGCCTTCCTTGACCGCGATCTCGGTGATCCGGCCGGTGATATCGGCGCTGATGTCGACCTTGGTCTTGGCTTCGATCCGGCCACTGGACGTCACCGTGGCCACCAGATCGCGGGCAGCGACAGGCTCCAATCTGACCTCAGTGGCGCGGTTCCCCTTCTTCGCCGCGCTCAGAGAAAAGAGCCCGACGAAGACCACCACGATGATGGTGAGACCCAGCGTCCACTTCGCACGGCGTGACATGTGTCAGTCCTCTCGGCTTAACGCAAGGAGCGGCCGACCGCGAGCTCGAGCGAGGCGACGGCCTTGTGGTATTCGTACACGGCGTTGACGAAGTCACCCTCTGCGCGGGTGACCGCATTCTGTGCATCAGAGACCTCCAGCGAGGAGCCGGCTCCCAGGCGGTAGCGATCCTGCGCCAGCCGCAGCTGCTCTCGAGCGGCTGCCCGGCTCTGCTCCTGCACCTGGATGGCTCGATAGTTGTTATCGACACCCAGAAGCCGAGCCGCGATGTCGGTTTCAACCTGGAGCTGTCTCGAGCGGACGGTTTCCGCGAGGTCCAGCTGGGCGACCCGCGCCTGCGAAACCGCCAGGTTGCGGGAAAACCCGTCAAAAATCGGGAGCGAGACGCGAACGGAGGCCTGGAACGGCTGCCTGGTAAACGAGAAGGGGAACACGTTGTTGTTCGCCAGCAGCCGGGTCTGCACCGAGTCAGCGAGGGCGCTCCCCGTCTGATCGAGTTGGGCGTACGCGTTGCAGTCGGGAATGAGGCCGCCGTTCGGCTCGCCAGAGATCCCGCCTCCAGGGAGGCTGCTGATCAGCGCGTTCTGGAAGCGGCACGTCTCCGCTACGCCCTGGGCGCTGTTCAATCGCGACCCGAGGAACAGGTTCGTATTGGTGAACTCCTGCGTATAGGCCGAGATCGAGGCCGACGCCGAAATCGTGGGCAGGAACTGCGACTTGGCAGACCGGACGCCCCAGGCCGCGGCGGATTCCCGGGCTTTGAGCGCCTTGAGCGACGGATTCTCCTCACGCCCGAGGGTCAGCAGTTGCTGGCGGTCGAACTGCGGCTCCGTTACCGGGAATGAATCGCTGAGCTCCACAGTTTCGGGGAGGCTCGGGATGGACACTCCCATGCGACGAAACAGCTCCAGCTTGGCTTCGTTCTCCGTTTGTTGGGCCCGGAGCAACGCGACATCCGATTGCCCCTTCTGCACCTCCGCCTGGCGGACGTCCAGCATCGTGGCCTGTCCCACCTGGTACCGGGCCCGCGCGAGCGCCAGGAAATCCGCATTTCGCTGAACCTGCTGGCGCGCGACTTCGGTTTGCGCTACGGCCTGCAACGCGCTCAAGTACTGAAACGCGATATCGTAACGCAGCTGCTCTCCCGCGCTGCCGATATCGGCATCGACCGCGCGACGAGTTGCCTTTTGCTCGCTGATCGCGGTGAGCTCCGCACCCGACAATCGCCAATTGAAGGAAAGCGAGTAGCTCGAGCTGAGCGACGGGGAGGACTGCTGAAAGGTCGCCCCTCCGAAGGTCGAGGCGCCGGAGCCGGTGTAGGCCATGGCCCCACTGACGTCGAAGCGGGGGATCAACGCCCCATAGGCGCTGCGAACCCCCCAACCCGCCGACATGGCATCGTTGAGAGTTTGCCGGTAGGTCGGGCTGTTACGCCGCCCCTGTTCGAGCGCCTCCGCGAGAGAAACCCGTACCGCTGCGGGTGCCCGAGGGGCGACCGCAGGCTCCTGGCCCGCCAGCACGGAGGTTACGGCCACAACGAGAGTCGAAGAGGCGAGAGCCCAGCGTTTCATGATCGTCTTCCTTCTTTCGGCGCTTTGGAATTCCTCAGCTATGACGTAGCGAATCGCAGCCAGGTTTCAGCTTGCGACGACAGGGGATAAAATAATGGCCTATTGAGACTTAACCAATTCTCGCAAGTTCGTGGTGAGGCTCTCAAGGATCGATTGATAGAACTTCGCCCCCTTCTCGGCGGAGGCAGGGAGCAGCGGCGGTATCCGGGGGACGTCAACGAGCTCCGGAGCCAGGTGAAGCATCAGAGAGGTATCCACTTCACCCCCGTGCCAGGGACCGCTTTGGACTTCCCGGAGGGGAGGCAGGCAATCCAGCGCCAGGATATCCACGACTCGCACTCTTCCGACGGTTCGGATGGTCGACAGCGCTTCGAGGTGCTGGTCCGCCGCGTGGGCCGTGAGAATGAGCGCGTCACGAACGCCTGCCACCTCTTCCCACAGGGCGATAAGTTCGTTGATCGCGCGGTGAAGCGTTTTGCGGGTCAGGGCCGCCGTGCCTGGGCTCGGGTCTTCCGCGACTGCATGGACCCCATACTCGATCGTTGGGCTACGGACAATGCCGGTGGCCGCAGAGAGATCGTCAGAGAGCCGCTCGAGGATTACCGTGTCGCAGCCGAGCGGAAGGTGTGGCCCTCGTGCTTCGAGGGTTCCCGCGGGAATCAGGAGCCGGGGCACCGACCTCAATAGCTCGGCCGCCCGGGCCGGGTTCAACTCCTTCAACCGCAGCGGACCGGTCATCTGAAGCCGCCCCTTCCCGCATGGGTATTGCTCTTGGCTGCTGCGACGATCGCCGTGGCCGAGTGGTTGCGTTCACCATCAGTCCTTGCGGCGGTCGCCGCCCTGCTGCTGCTGCTGATCACTGTCGCGCGCAACCGGCGAACCTGGCTGGCGGTCCCGTTGTGCGCCACGGCGATCTTTGTTGGTGCCGGCCAATGGAGCCTCAATCGGCTCACCTCCTCGTGGGACGGTCCCAACGGCGAGCGCGAACGACGAATTCAGCGCGCTTCGGGGCGACTCGAAGCCGAACTCACCGAAGCCCGGCTGCTCGCCGATACGTTGGCACGTCGCGCCCTCGCCCACGCCACCCGGTCGCAAGGATCCGGTTTCGACGCCTTGCGGCAGTTGATTCACACCGATGGACTCGAATCCGGCGTGGCGGTGTTCGAGCCGGATGGACATCCCCGGATCTGGGGCGGACGATTCCGGGTGGCGCCATCCTCGACCGGCGACTCCGCGGAAGTTCGCCTCACTCCATACTACGCGGTACTCGAGGTACGGCGCCATGACAGCGCTGGTCGCACTGCGTTGGGAGCGGTGCTCCTGGCGGCCGATGCGGCCATCCCCGACGGAGACCGAAGCCTTGCCTCCCGGTTTCGAGAGCGGACCGAAGTGGGCTTGCATCTCCTGGCCCCCGCGGACGCTCCCGACATCTCGGATGTCTTCGACTACGAGCTTCCGACCACCGCCGGCCCCCGGGTGTTGTTCAGCGTACGCATCCTTCCTCCCGAGCAGAGTGAGGCCTTGACTCGGGCGAAGCGACAAGCTGCGTCACGAACAACGTGGATGTTCCTGGTGGCATTGGGGGTGGCCATTTGGCTCGGCTCGTCCGTTCCTTTGCGTCTTGGGCTTGTCCTGCTCCCGTTCGTCCTGGCTCTCCGCGCTCCCCTCGGAGAGGCCCTGGGAATCGGTCGGTGGTTCGACGGCTCGTTCTTCAGCAGTCCAGTACTTGGACCGCTGTCTTCCTCCGCGGGCCCGCTATTGCTCTGCGGAATGGGCCTGATCCTCGCAGGGCGACTCCTCCGCGGGAAGCCCACCCCGCGCTGGTTCGGAATCCCCCTCGCCGGGCTGATTCTCTTTTTTGCTCCGTTTCTCCTGTTCTCCCTTGGGAAGGGGATCGTACCACCGTCCGGTGGGGTTCCCATGGGGGCGTGGCTGATCTGGCAACTCAGTCTCTTCTTCTTTGCAGCTGGATTACTGTGGGTGGCTCTGGGCGCCATTCGAGGCGCGGAAGACGCGGCGCGATCGTGGGCACCCGCTCTGGCCGCTTCCCTCCTGGCGTGTGGCAGCGGACTCACCGGCCTCCTGATCTGGCAACCGGTCTCGGGATGGCCAGGCTGGTACCTGGTGTGCTGGCTGGCGACCCTCCTCCCACTGCTTCGACCCGCCACTAGGCGCGCTGACCTGATTGCGGTTGCGATCGTGGCGGGCACCGGGGCGTCGCTGCTGGCCTGGAGCGCCGATCGTGAAGGGAAAGTGCGAGCGGCCCGAGCGGATATGTCCCGGTTGGCGGAGGTCCCCGACCAGGAACTCGAAGGTCTGCTGCGCACCTGGGGCCGGTCCCTTCAGCAGGTGAATCCGCCCCAAACGGCTTCGGACCTGTACGCGTTGTGGCAGGCTTCGATGCTCGATCCAGGCCAGCCTGTCACCTTCGGGCGGTGGACAGCGGAGGGGATTCAAGAACTCGACCTGCCTTTGGATCAGCTCGACGTGCCCGACGAGGTCATCGGCTCCGAGGTTCGAGCGATGAGTCCCAACACCTCTGTCCTGGTTCGAACCCTCGATCGGGAACCCGCTCCCCATCATCTCCTCCTGGTCCGCCTGGACACCACGGCGGTGTTGTCGGTGGTGCTGGGACCCCCCACGGCGCTGATCCGGCCCACCAGGCTTGGTCGTTTGCTCGGAGTACGAGGGTCTGGCTCGCCTCCCTACCGGCTGACCCTGGCCCCGACCCCCTCGGTGCGTGCCATGGGCGTGGACTCGGGCAGCTGGCGGAGGGAGGGCCCTCTCGTCCTTGGTCAACGGACGATTGCCGTCGCAGGGACACCTCGTGAGGTGAACGGGACGATCGAGGTGGGCGAGCCGACCTCTCTGGTTGTTCGCGGAGGTCTGGTGCTCATGCTCGATCTGGGGCTGCTGGCGCTCTGGTGGATGCTGGCGGGATGGCTGGCTGGGCGATCGGTGCAGTGGCCCGAGTGGATTCCACGGATTCGCTCCTATGAGGCCAGGATCGGTTTTGCGTTGGCGATCTTTTTTCTGGCGCCGACGCTGGGATTCGCGGCGTGGGGAATCGGCCGGCTCCGGAATGAGGTGCGCGCAAGCAGGGACCGAAGCATCGAGCAGACCTTACGAGATGCCCTTCCCAGCCGGGCGGAGCTGCCGGTTACCGAGCCGGACAAGTCCGCGGCCCTCCAGGACCTGAGCGGGAGAATGGACGCCGATTTCGCTCTGTACCGCGACGCCCGTCTGGTCGGCGGGACGACGGGCGAATTGCTGCAAACCCTCGGCCTGGTGGATCTGCTGCTCGACCCGGTCGTATTTCAGCGAATCCTGGTGGATGGGGCCCAGGTCACAACCGGAGAGGGGCCCTCCCGTGCGATCGATCTCCGGGTCGGGTATCGGGCAGTGCGACTCGCCGATCTCGAAGGGGGAGTCCTGGCAATGCCGCAGTCAGGTGCCGATCCTCTCCTACCCGACCGACAGCGTGACCTTACCCTGCTGCTGTTCTTGCTGACCATCCTGGGAATCGGCGCATCCTTGCTTGCCGCTCACGCGGCGGCCCGGGCCTTGTCCCGGCCCGTGGCACAGCTCAAGGAGGCTGCCTTGGCCTTCGGCAAGGGCAGAGAGGTAGCGCTTCCCGCTGAGAACCCTGCTGCTGAGTTTGCTCCAGTCTTCGACGCGTTCGCCAGGATGACGAAAGACATCCGGAAGAGTCGCGATGCCCAGGAGCGCGTCGCCCGGATCGTTGCCTGGGGGGAGCTGGCCAACCAGGTGGCCCACGAAATAAAGAACCCGCTGACGCCGATGCGCCTCGGAGTTCAGCACCTCCGCAGGGTATATGAGGACGGACATACGCCGCTTGGCCCCGTCCTCGAAAGCACGACCGCGCGGATCCTCGCGGAAATCGACCGCCTGGACCGGATCGCCCGGTCCTTCAGCCGCTTTGGAATGCCGGCTGCCGAACGGGGCCCTCTCGAAACGGTGAAGCTGCCATCGCTGATTCGGGATGTCGCGGAGTTGTACCGCCTGGGACCAGAAGGCGCCGAAGTCGTCGTCGAGGTCGAGGGCGCCGAGCCCGCCGCAGCTCGGCCCGACGAGGTCAAGGAGGCGCTGGTGAATCTTCTGGAGAACTCCAGGAACGCGGGAGCCCGGACCATCCGCGTGCGGGTGGTCGGGACCATGATTGCCGTCGAGGACGACGGGCGGGGCATCCCGGCGTCCCTGTTACCAATGATCTTCGAACCGCGGTTCTCGACCTCCACCAGTGGGTCGGGCCTGGGGCTTCCGATCGTCAAGCGTCTGGTGGAAGGGTGGGGTGGGAAGGTCGAGGTTGAGAGCTCCGAAGGCCGTGGGACAGTGGTGCGGCTGCTCCTGGCACGGCCGGTTTCGGCTGGCCCGGGTCCTGCCATTTAGCATGGTGAAACGTCAAACGGAGTCAGTGCAATGAGTGTCAACCGTGGCCCCGGAAACCTGATTGGGGTCCAGGACCTTCTCGCGGAAGCCCTTGCAGCAGCTGAGGATAGCGGCGCTGCAAACAAATACGGCATCGCGATCTATCCGCGGACCGGCCGGTTCGATTCCCCGGTGTTTGGGGTGCTGACGCGTGGCGGCGAATCCACAACGCTGACCTATCGGCTCCTTCGGTCGCTGATGAATCAGCACGTCCTGATTTCGGGCCGGGTCCCGGCGACACTGTCGGATGGGACCGCGGTTTCGGTCTCCCGGGTCCCACCGGCGGCGCTGTTGGACCAGCCTGCGCTTCATGTCTCCATTCGCTCGTATATCGGAGTCGGGGATGGGGACGTCGAGCGAACGATGCCCCTCGATTCGACGGTGTTTGCCGGAGAGTTGGAGGCACCAATCGTGTTTACGATGGAGCAACGACCGGAAGGATGGCCGCCCTGATCGAACCTACAACCCGATTTCCCAGAGGAAGGTCATACCCACGGCGATAAGCACACCGCGACGCTCGGCCGTCTTGACTGAGTCCGCATCGGGGCGACCGGCGCGGAAATCGTAGCATCCCTGGGTCAGCTGGTAATCCCTGCGCTGGCCCGGGTTGAGGCCTCCGCCGGCCCGGTTCGCCCCCCACTGAGAATCCGAACACAACGAGATGTTCACGACGGTGATCTTCTGGGCACCGACGTTCACGATCCGGAACTCGGGGACATCCGGATCGGTGGTTCCGCCACATCTGGTCAGCAACAGCAGCAAGGCGATTCCTGCAAGGCGCGGCCTCAAACCAAAGGTTCCCATGTCCATTCTCACCGATTTCCCATTCCGGTTGCCGTCCGGCGAGTCGCGTTCTTGAGCTCGTGAATCAGGCTCCGCAGGTCGCCCCCTTCGGCCGCCCGAGTCACCACCGCCGAACCGGCGATGACGCCGGCCGCACCCATCCTCATCGCCGTTTGAACCTGTGCCGGGTTCGAGATGCCGAAGCCCAGCATGGGCGGTGGAGCACCGAGGGCACGAAGGCGATGGATGAGAGCGGACTGATCGCGGCGAAGCCGGTCGTCTGCTCCGGTCACGCCTTCGCGAGAAGTTACATAGGTGTAGCCCTCGCTCGTCGCCGCGATGGCCTTGAGCTGGGCCTCCCCGGCGTTGGGCGGGGCGATGAATACCGGCGCGATCCCATGGTTCCGCGCCGAGCGGACGATGGGTTCGGACTCTGCCACTGGGAGGTCCGCGATCAGGACTGAATCCACCCCAGCCTCTCTTGCCGTGCGATAAAAGGAGTCCGGAGTCTGATGGCAGACGAGGTTGCAATACACCAGGAGTCCGATCGGAAGCTCGGGGTATTCCGCCCGGAGCTCACGGATGATTGCCCAACAATCGTTCCGGCGGACTCCGGCGGCCAGTGCTCGCGTGGCTGCTGCCTGGATCACGGGGCCATCCGCAATCGGATCGGAGAACGGGAGGCCGAGTTCGAGAGCGTCCGCGCCGGCCGTCACCATGGCTCGAATCCGCTCTCCGCTCTGGCCAGGATTCGGGTCTCCGATCATGGCGAAGGGAATGAACGCGCCTTCGCCCTCCCGCGCCAATCGCCCGAACAGGTCCGCATAGCGGCGCCCGCGCCTCTCGCTCAACGGTCGCTCCCGTGATGCCGCATCACGGTGTCGAGATCCTTGTCTCCTCGTCCCGACAGATTGACCAGAATGAGGGGAGCCGATGCAGACCGTGCCTCGCGCATCGCCACCGATACGGCGTGAGCGGATTCCAGGGCGGGAACGATCCCTTCGGAGCGTGCCAGGGCCCCGAACGCCTCGAGCGCCTCGTCGTCGGTGCAGGATGTATAGCTCGCCCGGCCGGATTCTTTGAGCCAGGCGTGCTCCGGGCCGACCCCCGGGTAGTCGAGACCGGCGGAAATCGAGTGGCTCTCCCCGATCTGGCCTTCGTCGTCCTGCAGGGTGTAGCTATAGGCGCCGTGCAGCACACCCGGGCGGCCGCGCGCCAGCGTGGCGCAGTGACGCCCGCTGTCCAGGCCGTGCCCAGCCGCCTCGACTCCTAGGAGGCGAACCGACGGATCTGCGAGGAACGCGGTGAAGACTCCCATGGCGTTGGACCCGCCCCCGACCGAGGCAACCACGAGATCAGGCAGCCGGCCTTCGGCCTCGAGTACCTGCCTCCGTGCCTCATCGCCGATGACGCGCTGAAAGTCGCGGACCATGGTCGGAAACGGGTGGGGACCGGCCACCGTGCCGAGCAGATAGTGGGTGGTCTCATAGCTCGCGGACCAGTCCCGCAGCGCTTCGTTGATCGCGTCTTTCAGGGTTCGCGACCCGGTGGTCACCGGGACCACCTCGGCCCCCATGAGGCGCATGCGAAAGACATTCGGCTTTTGCCGTTCGATGTCCACTTCGCCCATGTACACGCGCGTCGCGAGGCCTAACACGGCACCGGTGAGAGCGGTCGCGACGCCATGCTGCCCGGCCCCAGTTTCGGCAATCAGCCGGGTCTTGCCCATGCGCTTGGCCAACAGACCCTGGGCCAGTGCCTGGTTCGTCTTGTGCGCGCCGCCGTGGAGCAAGTCCTCGCGCTTGAGGTACAGCCGTACCGGACTTGCCCCGAGCAGGTTTCGACAGCGATACAGCGGCGTCGGCCGCCCGGCGTAGTGGGTCAACAGACTTTCGAGCTCGCGCTGGAATGCGGGATCATCTCCGGCCTCCTTCAGCGCGTGCTCGAGCTGGTCCAGCGCGGGGACCAGAATTTCGGGGACGAACCTCCCGCCAAAGCTTCCGAACCGGCCACCGGGATTCATGCTGCCACCGTTCCGCGACCGGGAAGCCGGCGCCGGGCGGAAAAGAAGGACGCCAGCCGGGCCGGGTCTTTCCTCCCCGGGGCACTCTCCAGCCGGGAGCTTGCATCCAGCGCATAGGTGCCCAGCGCAGCGGCTCGGGTCACGTTCATGGGACCCAGGCCCCCGGCAAGGACGGCCTCGTTGAGCTCGGCGTAGTCGTCGAGCAGGGTCCAGTCGAACGGCGCTCCGGACCCTCCGTGATGGGCATCGAGAAGGATTCGGTCGGCGCCGGTGTCCGCCCGGAGCGGGAGCTGTCGGGAGGCCGGAACCGCCTTCCAGATCTGACAGGTCTCCGGCAACAGGCGTCGCAGGGCGGCGACGGCCTCGGGGCCCTCGGCGCCGTGCAGTTGTACGGCATCGAGCCCTAACCCGCTCGCCGTCTCGGCGACCCGGGCAGCGTCCTGGTCTTCGAACACACCCACCCATTCCAGCCCGGCGCCGGCGCGAACCGCCGCCGCCTGGTCGCGCCCCAGGCACCGGGGCGATGCCGGAACGAAGATCAGCCCGCCGTGGGTGGCCCCGGCCCGGAGCGCGGCACGGGCGTCTTCCGCGCGGGTTAGGCCACACACCTTGGTCCGGCCGTACACCAGCCGGCGGACCGCCGCATCCACGTCCGCCTCGCGCATGAGCGCGGTTCCGATCAGAAACGCGTCGGCCATGCCGCTGAGCGCGCGGACCTGATCCCGCGATCGGATGCCGGATTCGGCGACCACCGGGCAACCCGCTGGGATGAGGGGAGCAATCTGCGCGACCGTCCCCGGCGAGACCTCCAGCGTACGCAGGTTCCGGTTGTTGATGCCGATGAGGTGCGCTCCCAGGGCAATCGCCCGATGCGCCTCCGCCAGGTCATGCACCTCCGTGAGCACCTCCATGCCCAGCCGATCCGCCGCCGCAGCGCACTCCCGCCACGTGGCATCCGGCACCGCAGCCAGAATCAGCAGGATCGCATCAGCGCCGTGCGCCCGGGCTTCCACGACCTGGTACGGCTCGAGAATGAAGTCCTTGCACAGGAGCGGTTGCGGCAACCGATGCCGCACGACGGCCAACCGCTCGAGGGAGCCGCCGAAAAACCGCTGATCGGTCAGGACCGATACGGCATCGGCGTGACGGGCGTAGCTCTCGACCACAGCCTCCACATCGCTGTCGGCACGGAGGACACCCTCGGAAGGCGATGCCGTCTTGATCTCCAGGAGAAACCCCGGTTTCCCGGCTTGAAGGGCCGCCCGGAGACTTCGCTCCGTGCGGGAACACCGCGCCAGCAGGGATTCGGCGGATACCTGGGCCTTGCGCCCGGCCACCTCGGCGCGCTTGTGCACCAGAATCTCGTCAAGCACTGCGGGAGACCTCCGCCAGTCGAGCCAGCCGCCGACCGGCGCCCCCTCCTGCCACTGCTTCCCGGGCCGCGCGGAATGCCGCGATCAGGGTCGGGTACGCACCGGTTGCCCACACGAGTGTCGCGGCGTTGAGCGCAACGGCATCCCCGTGTGCCGGGAGTCCTTTCCCATCGAGCACCGTGACCAGCCAGGCGGCGTTTTCCTCGGGTCCCCCACCGCCGAGCGCCGAGATCGGGGCTTCGGCGATCCCCAGGTCGGCGGGGGAGATGGTGATGGATCGTGCCGCGCCGTTTTGGATGAGGACGCCATGCGTCGGGCCGTGGAGGGCGACCTCGTCGAGCCCGCCGCCGTGAATCGCGAGGGCCACCGTGCGTCCCAGGAGCTGAAGCGTCCGCGCCGCCGGCTCGCACAGTCCCGGCGCGTAAGTGCCCATCATTTGCCAGGTCGGTCGCGCGGCGTTCGCGATGGGCCCGACCAGATTGAACACCGTCCGCACACCGAGGGCCTTCCGGACCGGAGCCACATGGCGCACGCCGGCATGATACTGCGGGGCGAACACGAAGCAGATGCCGACGTCGTCCAGGCAGCGCCGGGCGACTTCGGGGCTGGGATCGAGTCGTACGCCGACGGCCTCCAGGACATCGGCGGACCCGCATCGGGAGGACACCGATCGGTTGCCAGCCTTGGCAACCGGCACCCCGAGCTCTGCCGCTACGAGTGCCGCGGCGGTGGAAATGTTGACGGTGCCGGTCCCATCCCCGCCGGTCCCGCAGCAATCGGCGAAGTCGTAGTCGGGACGCGGGAAGGGAAGCGCGGCCGCCAGCAGCGCCTCGACGGCGCCGGCCATGATCTCCGGAGTCTCCCCGCGAGTCTTGAGGGCGGCCAGGACCGCCGCCATCTCGATGTCCGAATACTCTCCTGCCAGAAAGCATCGAAACGTGGCGGTACTCTCCGCCTGCGAGAGTGGGCGCCGGGACAACAGCTCGAGAACCTCACCGGCTCGCATGGATCGCCCACTGCAAGACGTTATCGATGATCCGGCCGCCTTCCGGCGTGAGAATCGACTCGGGGTGAAACTGGACGCCCCGTTGGGGCGCGGTGCGGTGCGCGATCGCCATCACCAGGGGGCCGACCCCGGCGATCGGTACCAGACAATCGGGAAGCCGATTTGCGGCAAGCGAGTGGTACCGGCCCACCGGGAATGGCGAGGGTACGCCGTCGAAAAGCGGATCGCCCTGGTGACGCACCCGTGAGGTCTTGCCGTGCACCACCTCGCCTGCCGGCCCGACTTCGCCACCCCACGCCTCCACCATTGCCTGGTGGCCGAGGCACACCCCAAACACCGGCACGCGGGCATTCCCGGCGAGCCGGACCAGCTCGATGCAGCATCCGGCGTCTCCCGGGGCGCCGGGGCCTGGCGAAAGGACCAGCAGGGTCGGTCCGTCCTGCGAGGCGCGGCCCAACACCAGCTCGGCCGGGGTGGTGTTTCTCCAGACTTCCACAGCGGCGTCCCGGCGCGCGAATTCATCCACCAGGTTCCAGGTGAAGGAGTCGAAGTTGTCCACAAAGACCAGGCGCAGCGGGTTAGGCATTGGAGTCGGAAGCCTCCGCGATGGCCCGCAACACGGCTTCGGCTTTGCGCCGGGTCTCCAGCGCCTCGGAGGCCGGATCGGAGTCGAAGACGATCCCCGCTCCGGCCCGGACCCGCGCCAGCCCCCGGTGCACGACCGCCGCTCGGATCACGATGGCGGTGTCCATCGACCCGTCGCGACTGAGGTATCCGACCGCCCCGCCGTACCAGCCCCGGCGAGAGGGCTCGACCTCCCGAAGGAGCTGGGCGGCCCGGATCTTCGGTGCACCGACCAGCGTGCCCATGTTCATGGCCGCTGCGTACGCGTGGAGCGCGTCCGTGCCGTCGGCCAGAACTCCCTCCACCTCCGACACCAGGTGCATGACATGCGCGTACCGGTCCACGGTGAGCAGCCGGGTGACCTGCCGGGTCCCCGGACGACTGACCCGCGCCACATCATTCCGGGCGAGATCCACCAGCATCATGTGCTCGGCGGTTTCTTTTTCGTCGAGGCGAAGCGCCGCTTCCCGGCGCGCGTCCAGGTCGGGATCGATCTCCCCGCTTCCGTTCCTTCCTCTGGCCGCTGTCCCGGCAATCGGACGGATCGTCACGCGTTTGGGATTCCCGTGCACCTTGACCGCGGTCTCGGGAGACGCGCCGAAGAGCGTCGTCGCCTCCCCCTGGAGGTAGAACAGGTATGGACTCGGGTTGGCCGCCCGGAGCCTGCCGTAGGCGGCCAGCGGGTCAGGGCAGGGAAGCTCGAAGGTGCGCGAAGCGACGATCTGGAACACGTCACCTGCGATGATGTGCTCCCGGAGTTGCCGGACCAGCGCCTCGTACGCCGGATCTGCTACGTCCACACGGGCGGAGGGCAATGGCCGGGTGCGCCCTGGTTCCCGGTGACCGGCTGCGATGCCCGCCTTGAGCACCTGCTCCACGCCCTGCAGCAGGAGGCCGATCCCGGCCACCGCGTCGTGATAGTTTGCTTCGCCGTCGGTGCCTCCCATCGCGTTGGCAATCACCAGCGTGCGGTTTCGCACGTGATCCACGATCACCAGGCGGTCCGGGACGAAGAACTCAAAATGCGGCGTCGCCATCCCCCCGAAGGGCTCCGGCCGGCCGGCCGGCAGATCCTCGAATAGCTCGACCAGGTCGTAGGAAAACGCCCCCGCGGCGAGGTGACAGGCATCGGTGGGATGTGCGAGCAGATCCGGCCCGAAGACGATGGTTCGGAGAGCGTCGAGCGGTGAGGGCAGGCGCCCTCGTGCCGCCTCGTCGCGCGGGCCCGCAGGAGGGTCGGGATATACGACCTGCAATGCGTTTGGCGTCTCGTGAACCGCTCCTCGTTCCGCCAACGCCTCGCTGAGCCACGGCAGGAGGGAACGTCCGTTGGGCGAGCGAGCCTCGATCCGGACCACGCGGCCCTCGCAGACGATCCGCAGCGCGACGCCGATTCCGAGCAGGCTCCGCTCGCCCGAGCCTGCTCCGGTCTCCGCCGATTCGAACAGGAAGGTCCCCGGGCGGCTGCCGCCTTCGGAGAGCAACGCATAGAGGGCGAGCGGGTCGGGACTCCCGGTCACTTCCCGGACCAGAGGGAGCACGCTCCCGGCGCGGATCGGCGGCACCATCGCTTACATCACCTTCCCGATAGCCGAGGCGATGGTGCGCAGCTCGCGCATCATGCCGGCGAACTGTTCGGGGAAAAGCGACTGCCTGCCGTCCGACATCGCGTGTGGTGGGTCGTGATGGACCTCGATGAGGATCCCATCCGCCCCGCAGGCCAGAGCCGCCTTGGCCATAGGGGGAACCAGCTCGCGAAGGCCGGTCCCGTGCGAGGGGTCGACCAGCACCGGGAGATGGCTTCGCTGCTTGATGAGCGGGATCGCATTGAGGTCGAGCGTGTTACGAGTTGCGTTTTCGAACGTCGTGATCCCCCGCTCGCACAGAATCACGTTGGGGTTTCCTTCGGCCAGGATGTATTCCGCGGCGAGGAGCAACTCCTCGACTTTGGCTGCGGGCCCCCGCTTCAACACCACCGGCTTGCGGCTGCGGCCCAGTGCCTGGAGCAGCCGGAAGTTCTGCATGTTGCGGGCGCCGGCTTGAAACGCCGCAGCGTAGTCGGTCACCAGCTCGACGTCGCCCGGGTCCATGACCTCGGTGACTACGGGCAAGCCGGTTTCGTTCGAGATCTCCCGGAGGATCTCCAGGCCTTCCTTGCCGAGTCCCTGAAACGAATAGGGACTGGTGCGCGGCTTATAGGCGCCCCCACGCAACGCATGGGCGCCGGCTTCCTTGACCGCCTGCGCGGTGCGGCGCATCTGGTCCGCGCTCTCCACCGCGCACGGGCCGCCAATGACGGTGAACCGTCCTCCGCCGATCTGGGTGTTCCCCATCTCGACAATCGAGTCGTGCGGATGGATTTCCCGGCCCACGAGCTTGTACGGGGCCAGGATCGGTTTCACGCTTTCGACCAGGGGATCGCTGTCGAGGTGCAGGCTCTCCAGCGTCCGCTCATCGCCGAGCGCCCCCAGCACCACGCGCTCCTGCCCCGGCATGTACAGGGGCTTGAGCCCGAGCGCCTCGATCCGCCGCATCAGCTCCTCGGCGTGTTCCCTGGTCGCATGCGGTTTCAGAACGATGATCATCGGCTCGTCCTCACAAAAACAAAAAACCCACCGCGAGCGGTGGGATCCGAGATGTCGTGCGAGCTACCCTGCGCTATGCACACCCCAGCCCACCGCGGAGATCACCGCGCCAGGGCCACCAGGTCTGCTGCCGGGTCGAGAGCCGCATGGATTCCCGAAGTATCCGCTCGGGGCCGGGTTCCGTCAAGTCTGGAACCGGAATCGGCATGGAGCGGACGGGATTCGAACCCGTGACCTCCTGGTTGCAAACCAGGCGCTCTTCCAGTTGAGCTACCGCCCCTTTCCCCGGCCAATGATAATAGTGTCCGGGGAGGTCTCTACGATGCCGGTGCGAATCCTGAGTCAGGCCGAGGTGAACGCCCTGCTTCCGATGGGCGAGTGTCTTGAGGCAATGGCCGGTGTATTGACGGCGTTGAGCCGCGGTGAGGCACAACTGCCCCTCCGCACGGTGCTCCGGCTGCCCGAGGCGGATGCCGCCTTCGCGGTGATGCCCGGAGAGCTTCGACAACCGCCGGTGCTCGGCCTGAAGGCAATCGGAGTCTTCCCGCATAACGCAGGGACGGCGCTTGATTCCCATCAGGGCGTCGTTCTTCTCCTCCATCCGGATACCGGTGCGCCGCTCGCGGTGATGGATGCCAGCAGCATCACAGCCCTTCGGACCGCGGCGGTCTCCGGAGTCGCGACCCGCGCAATGGCGCGTTCCGACGCCGGCGACCTGGCCCTGATCGGGAGCGGCGTGCAGGCCCGGAGCCATCTCGAGGCGATGCAGCTGGTCCGGAGCCTGCGCCGGATTCGGGTGTGGAGTCCGAGGGCTGAGAGCGTCCTCGGTTTCGTTCGGTGGGCCGAGCGGCACCTGAGTCTCCAGGTCGAGCCTGCATCGAGTCCGCGGGAGGCGGTTCACGGGGCGGACGTGATCTGCACGGTTTCGGCATCTCGAACCCCGATCGTCGAGGGCGAGTGGCTGTCCGAGGGCGCCCACGTGAATGCCGTCGGCGCGAGCATCCCCTCAGCCCGCGAACTGGACACGCGCGCCATCGTGCAAAGCCGCTTGGTGGTCGACCGCCTCGAATCGGCCCGGAACGAAGCCGGCGACTTTCTCGTTCCCCGCTCCGAGGGGGCGATCACCGACTCCCACATCGTCGGGGAGCTGGGTGATGTCCTCCTGGGCAAGCTGCCCGGACGCACCGGCCCCCGCGAGATCACGATCTTCAAGTCGTTGGGGCTGGCGGTGGAGGACCTTGCGGCGGCACACCTGGTGCTCCGCAAAGCCGAAGCGGCGCAGGTCGGTGTCGTGGCCGAGCTGGGAGGACTCCGCGAGTCCGATCATGCGGGCGCGAGTTAATCCGTTTCGAGAGCCCACATTCGTTGCGGCCGAGCCGAACGGCGCGGTCCGGGCGTTTCACCGATCCCTGCCTGGCTACCGGCCGACTCCGCTGGAGCAATGTCCGGGCATCGCCAGTGCTCTCGGGCTCGGCCAGGTCCTGATCAAGGATGAATCCCATCGGTTCGGTCTCAACGCGTTCAAGGCCCTCGGCGCATCGTGGGCCCTCGATCGCATCCGGAAGCAGCGTTTCGGCACGTTTACGGTTTCCACCGCCACCGAAGGCAACCATGGCCGTGCCGTGGCCTGGGCCGCCCGGCTAGGTGGCCTGCCGGCGGTGGTGTTCCTCCCGGCCGGTGCAGCCGCCGCGCGGATCGAGCCCATTCGGCGGGAAGGCGCCCGAATCGAGCTGGTCGAGGGTTCCTATGACGACGCGGTTCGTCGTTGCGCTGAGCTGAGCGCCGCGAACGACTGGCAGGTGGTTGCGGATACGGGGTATGCGGGATACATGGAGATTCCGCACTGGATCGCCGAGGGATATGCCACACTTTTCGATGAAGTGGTGGAGCAGTCGGGAGCCGGGACGCGGGCTCCGGATCTCGTGATCATCCAGGCCGGGGTCGGCGGGTTGCTGCACGCCGCGGTCAATCATTTTCGGAGGGGGAACCAGGGGCCGATGCTGGCGGCCGTGGAGCCGGTCGAGGCCGACGGGTTGATCACCTCCATCGAATCTCCCGACGGCGCCCCGACTCCGTCCCGAGGCCGCCAGGACTCGATCATGGCCGGGTTGGATTGCGGTGAGGTGTCGCTTTCAGCCTGGCCCGCTATCCGGAGAGGGGTCGACATCTTTTTCACGATTACGGACCAGTTTGCCGAAGATGCCATGCGACGACTCGCCCGTCCTGCCTCGGGGGATCCCCGAATCGAGGCTGGCGAGTCCGGAGCGGCGAGTCTGGCCGGACTCCTCGCGCTCTTGAATGCTCCAGAGTTGGCCCAAGCTCGGCGAACGATCAACCCGGGGCCCGGCACCCGGGTGCTGTTGATCAATACCGAAGGGGCCACCGACCCGGTTGGCTATCGTCGGGTCATGGCGGGCGACCCGCGATGACGCTTCCACCCTTCGAAGCGTCGAAGGAGTGGGCCCTTCGCGCTGATCGCGCGGATCCCCTGGCCTGGTGCCGGGACCAGTTTGTCCTTCCAGCGGCCCCGGACGGGCAGCCCCTGGTCTACTTCTGCGGCAACTCCCTCGGTGCGATGCCGAAGGCCGCCCAGACCCGGCTCGATCACGAAATGCGGGTTTGGAGCCGGCTCGGGGTGGAAGGGTACTTCGAGGGGGCTGAGCCGTGGTACGCGTACAGTTTGCGGCTGCGGGAACCGCTCGCTCGCGTCCTTGGCGCCCGGCCGGAGGAAGTGGTGGTCATGAATGCGCTGACCGTCAATCTGCATTTACTGCTGGTGACGTTCTTCCAACCCACCGCCGATCGCCATCGAATTCTGATCGAGCAAGCGGCATTTCCGTCGGACGCCTACGCGGCGTCCTCCCATCTCCATACTCGCGGGTTAGGACCCGACGCGCTCCTGATCGCGGAGCCCCGATCCGGAGAGGCGACGCTGCGGATCGAGGACCTGGACCAGCTCCTCGAGAAACGGGGGCGGGAAATCGCGATCCTGTGGCTCGGCGCGGTCCACTACTACACGGGGCAATTCCACGACCTTGCCAGGATCGTGGCATCCGCCCACCGGGCCGGCTGCCTGGTGGGATTCGATCTCGCCCACGCCGTAGGAAATGTCGAGCTCCGGCTGCACGACTGGGACGTGGATTTTGCCGTCTGGTGCTCCTACAAATACCTGAACGGCGGCCCGGGCGCGATCGGAGGCGCGTTCATTCACGAGCGCCACGCGCGCAATACCGCCCTTCCCCGCTTTGGCGGATGGTGGGGAAACGATCCGGACACCCGGTTCGAGATGCAGTCACACCCGGACTTTGTCCCCGTGGCCGAGACCGCCGGCTGGCAGATCAGCAGTCCGCCGGTTCTGGCGATGGCGCCCCTCGTGGCCTCGCTGGGCCTGTTCGATCAGGCCGGCATGGCAGCCCTTCGCAACAAGGCGGTGCGATTGACCGGATTCCTCGAATACCTCATCGATCGCCAGGGCGGAACGCTTCGGGTGATCACGCCGCGTGACCCGGCCGCTCGAGGCTGCCAACTCTCCATCCAGGTACCCGAGGCCGCCCGCATCGTCGCGGATCTCCGGACTCGCGGCGTCATCACCGACTTTCGAGACCCGGACGTTCTTCGAGCCGCGCCGGTTCCCATGTACAACACCTATCATGAGGTCTGGCGATTCGCCCAGATCCTCAACGAGCTCGTGCGCCCATGACCTCCCCCTCCGCCTCCCCCTCCCCTCTGACGTATTCGTCCTACTTGTCGTTGCCGGCGCTCCTGGGGCTGCAACACCCCCGCTCGACCCCCGCCGAGCACGACGAGATGCTCTTCATCGTCATCCACCAGACCTACGAGCTCTGGTTCAAGCTCATCCTGCACGAATCGGTGAAGGTCCAACGGGATTTCACCGCCAACGACTTGTATGGTGCCATTGCGACCTGGAAGCGGCTTCGCACCGTGCTGAAGACGCTGGTGGGCCAGCTCGACGTACTGGAAACCATGACCCCGATGTCTTTCGCGTCGTTCCGGGATCGGCTGGACACCGCGTCGGGCTTTCAGTCCTTCCAGTTCCGGGAGATCGAGTTCCTGTACGGCTACAAACGGCCCGGCGTGGTGGCGGCCATCCCCGAGTCAGAAGGCCAGCGAAGAACGGCGGAGCGCTGGCTCCGCCAGCGCTCAATGGTGGATCATTTCTATGACTTTCTGCGGCACCGCGGGGCCCGAGTGCCCGAGGAGCTATTTGGTCGCGACCTCACTCAGGCAACGCAACCGAGTGAACCGCTGCAAGATGAGCTGGTGAGGATCTATGCGGAGCAGCCCGAGCTGGTGATCCTGTTCGAGCTCATGACCGACTTCGATGAGGGCTTTCAGGAATGGCGCTACCGCCACATCAAGCTGGTCGAGCGGACCATCGGAGCCAAACGGGGAACCGGGGGATCTCCGGGCGTGGAGTTCCTCAAGCAATCCCTTTGGAAGCCGTTATTCCCGGATCTGTGGGCCATTCGTCATCGGATGTAGCCGGCCAGCACCTGCCATGGTCGGGAACGGTGCGGCCAGGCGAACCGATCCGGATGAAAGAGATGAGCCAGCAGCTCGATGCCTTCGGCGACCCGCGGCCCCGGGCGCGCGAAGTAGGCATTCGCATCAACGGCGATGATGGTCGCACCGGGAAATGCAGGAAGGTGACTGCCGAGCTCCACGGCCTGTTCGAGCCGGTACCCGCACGGCGCGAACACCACGATCTCCGGCGCCCCAGTCCGAACGGCGTCAACGGTCACCCGCAGCGACTCGGCCCCGGCTTTCCCGAGTGGGTCGTGCCCGCCTGCCAACCCGATCATTTCGGGAACCCAGTGGCCCGCTGCGAAGATGGGGTCGAGCCATTCCAGGAACGCTACGCGCCGGATGGAAGCGCCGGCCACCGCGTTCCGGACCCGTTCGATGCGCTCCCGATTCTCGATGATGAGGGCATGAGCTGCTCGACTGGTGCCCGTCGCCTCTCCCACCGCAAGAATGTTCTCCTCGATCCCTTCCAGGGTCTGGGGCGAGAGCCAAACGACGCGAGGGCTTCCCGGCAAGTCACGAACCGCGCGGGTCAGCTCATTCCCGGATGGAGCGCAGACCTGACAGAGATCCTGGGTGAGAATGACGTCCGGAGAGAGAGCGCGCAGCAGCCCTTCGTCCACCAGATACAGACTTTCGCCCCCCTGCAGTCGCTCCGCGACCGCGCGATCCATATCTCCGGCCGAGAGTCCATCGAGGTCCAGCGCCGGACGACTCACCACAGGGAGATGGGCCACCTCCGGCGGATAGTCGCACTCGTGCGATCGGCCGACCAGGAGAGTACCGGCTCCCAGGGCGTACGCGATCTCCGTTCCTGCGGGGAGGAAGGACACGATCCGAGTCATGGGTGGAAATGTATTGGAACGATGGGACAACCCACCCCCTGGACGGGGGGGTGATCAGGCCGCGAGACGCGGGCAAAACACCAGTTGGTCGCTCACCCGGTTCAGGGCGATGCGGATCTGGTGCGCCTGCTCGGCGGCAATACGCAGAACATCCTCGAGGCCGTTGCGCTCCGCTAAGCGATGCTCCGAGGCCTCGGCATAGCCCCGACCACCAAGGCTCTCGTAATAGTCCAGGTCCGGCCCTCCGCGGCGGAGTCGGCGAGCTGCGATGCGCTCCGGAAACAGGCCCGACAGCCAAAGGGCGTAATTCCCGAGGTGAACAGAAACCTTGAACTGGCGGTCACCAGTCGAGACTGCCAGGTCCGCCAGGATGTCCACGAGGTAGTGGTGGTCCTGGTCGTCCACGTCATCTACCCGGGTGGACCGCTGCCGGACTCCGAACTCCCGAACCACGGCGGCGAAGTAGTCGGCGACGGTCCGGTCCTCGATGCCCACGTCGAGGAGCGAATGGCGAACCAGCACGTAGAACAGCAGCGACGGCGAGGGCCCCGGCAGGGTGGCGTGGAGGAGATCGTAGGCAGTGTCGCGGCGGTCGAGGACGGCGTCGAGACCGCCGCTGCTTGCCATCCGGCCCGGCCGCGAGGCGAGCAGTTCGAGATCCCGCGGAGTGATTCGACTTCTTGCATCGGCCCTGATCACACCCGACCCTCGTTTCCGGTCGGAAACCAGGCCGTGCAAGGGCTGTACCGACCTGCATTCCTCTCCACTTTTTGGACGTTCTCCTACCTTTCGGCCTGCACCGTTCACCTCACCAGGGGGATTCGTGAGCCGTCTCCGTCGTTGGTTTATCGGGGTTTCGCAGATTGCGGTGGGGTTGGTGGCGTCCCTTCCCCTCGCCGGCCAAACGGCCGATTCAAGCCTCACGATTGCCCGCCGGGTCCTGCGCACGACGCCGTTGATTGACACCCACAACGATCTGCCGTGGAGGATTCGAGAGGACTCGGTGATGAGTCGGAACGTCGAGGCGTATGACCTGCGCCGAACGACCCCGGGACACACCGACCTCGCCCGGTTGCGGAAGGGGATGGTCGGAGCGCAGTTCTGGTCTATCTACATCCCGGGTGAGATCCGGGACTCCGGGTACGCCCGGGTTCAGCTCGAGCAGTTCGACATCGCCCGTCGCATCATTGCCCGATACCCGGAGGCGCTGCGCTTCGTCACCACCGCGGCGGGTATTCGGGGCGCTTTTGCCGCGGGGAGGATCGGCTCGCTCCTCGGGCTCGAAGGGGGCCATGCCATCGAGAACTCGCTTGGTGCCCTCCGGAGTTACTACGACCTCGGCGCCCGGTACATGACGTTGACCCATAATGTGACCCTGGATTGGGCCGACGCTGCTCTCGGTCGGGCCACCCACGGGGGACTCACGCCGTTCGGCACGGAGGTCGTGAGGGAAATGAACCGGCTCGGCATGCTGGTGGATCTCTCCCACGTGTCTCCCGGGACCATGAGCGACGCGCTCTCGGTCACCGAAGCCCCGGTCATCTTTTCTCACTCCGCTGCACGGCAGCTGGTGGATCATCCCCGCAACGTTCCAGACTCGATCCTGGTCCGGGTCGCCACGAACGGTGGGGTGGTGATGGTGCCATTCGTCCCATCCTTCCTTTCGAGCGCCCGGCGCGCCTGGGGAGACTCGAGCGCAGCCTGGCGAGGCACCCACCCCAGGCCGGCGGTCACCATTGCCGACGTGGTGGACCACCTCGAACACATCCGGAGAATCGCCGGGGTAGACCACGTCGGCATCGGCGCCGATTTCGACGGGATCACCGACACGGTAGACGGTCTGGAGGACGTCTCGACCTACCCGGCGTTGTTCGCGGAGCTGGTCCGAAGGGGCTGGAAGACCGCCGACCTCCGGAAAGTTGCGGGAGAAAACGTGCTGCGGGTCCTGGCGCAGGCGGAGCAGGTCGCCTCGCGGCTGCGGCGTGAGCGCGCGCCGAGCATCCAGACCATCCAGGGGTTGGACGGACCTCCCCGGCCGTAGGCGGTGTGCGCCTGGCCCGGCGAGCCGCCGTTATATTAGCGCCCACACTTCGTCCGTCCACGCTCTCTGGGGTGATCCCATGGCCTTCGCCCTCGCCTCCCTGCCGTTCGAGTACAATGCGTTGGAGCCGCACATCGACGAGACGACGATGCGGATCCATCACGGCAAACATCACCAGGCTTACGTGACAAACCTGAATGCTGCGCTCGACGGCCAGGATGCGCTGTTACAGCTCTCCCTTGAGAAACTCCTGGGGAGTCTGGCCCAGGTTCCCGAGAGTATCCGAACCAAGGTCCGCAACAACGGGGGGGGGCACCTCAATCACACCCTGTTCTGGAACTGGATGAAACCCGGAGGTGCCGGCACCCCCGACGGGAAGCTCGCCAAAGAGCTGCAAGGTCTGTTCGGGAGCTTCGATGGCTTCAAGGAGCAATTCCAGAAAGCCGGTCTGGACCGGTTTGGAAGCGGGTGGGTGTGGCTGGTCCACGGGAAGGACGGCAAGCTCGCGATCGAAAGCACGCCGAATCAGGACAACCCCGTGATGGACGGCAAATCACCGGTCCTGGGGTGTGACCTCTGGGAGCACGCCTACTACCTCAAGTATCAGAACCGCCGGGCGGACTACCTCGCGGCCTGGTGGAACGTGGTGAACTGGACCTCGGTTGCGGAGAGCTACCAGGGCTGACCCGGTCCCCGCTGCTGGACACTCCCGAAGCCTCGCTCAACCAGGCGTTTGCCTGGGCGGTCCGGCACGACCCTGCCGGGGTGCGCGCCGATCCTGACACCGGCGGTTCCGCATGGGATGACGACGCGTTCGCGGATCTGGTGGACCAGGCCCGGACCTTTCGCCGGGTCGGTGCCGGCGCCCTGCGCGATCCTGCGGGCTTCCTGCACCAGGTGGTCGCGGGACTGTTCGGGGTGCGGGCCGAGACCGCGGGCGGGCGGTTCGAGATCCTGCCCTGGATTTCGGAGGATTGGCGGGCCTTTGCGCTGCGCCGATTGCGCTGCCATCGCACGTTGCTCGATGTCGAGGTCCGCGTCCGTGCTGACTGGGTGACCGTCCGCCTCGAGCTGACCTTCGGTCCGGCCATACCGGTTCTGTTGGGGCTTCGGAATCGGGGGATCCCGTCGCGGGTTACGGTGGATGAGATTCCGCTCGAAACCGAACGGGCGGTCTTCACCGTGGAAGGCCAGCACGAAGTGGTGTTCTTTTGCCGGAGAAGAGCGGAATGAAGCAACGCCGGTGGATCGGGTGGACGGTGCTGGGAGGGCTTGCCGTCGCCGCCCTGGCGCTCCTTGCCGTCCCCATGATGCTTATCCAGCCGTTCGCTGCCCAATCGCCGGCGTCGATCGCGGTGGCCTTCGCACTCCGCCGCTGGGCCCCGATGCTGACGATCCTGATGGGGGCGGGTGCACTGGTGGTGGCCGCCAAGCTCTGGGGGAAGGCCAGGCCGCTGGCACGGGCGGGTGCGATCGTCGCGCTCCTCCTCCAGGCCGGCGCGATCTGGCTTTCGCGGCAGAACCTCTTCGAGCGGATGTTCGCGCCCCTTGCCGACAGCCGATTTGTGCGGCCTGCCGAAGCAGCCTGGGTCGAGCAGGGGGACATGGTCCTCGCGGTGACCCTGGGCGGCGACGCGGTCGCCTACCCGGTTCGCCAGGTCTCCTACCACCACGTCGTGCAGGACTCGGTCGGGCGGGTGCCGATCGTAGCGACGTATTGAACGTTGTGCCACACCGGTCTGGTGTGGGAGCGGACGGTGGAGGGACAGGTGTTGAACTTCCGGCTCGCCGGCATCAACAATCAGAACTTCATCATGCAGGATCGAGAGACCGGATCCTGGTGGCAGCAAGTGACCGGGCTCGCGATTCAGGGACCGTTGAAGGGCAAGCAGCTCACCAGGGTCTTCCACGACGAATTGACGTTCGGAGCCTGGACAGGGGAGTTCCCCGCGGGACGGGTTCTCGTACCCGCCGGGGACTCAGCCTGGGTCAGGTTTTCGGAAGGTTGGGAGGAGAAGACCGCGCGGGCGCCGGTCCGGATCGCGGCCGCGCTCGATCCCCGGCTCGACCCTCGGACGATCATTCTCGGCATCGAGTCGGAATCGGGGGGCAAAGCGTATCCGCTCGAACGTGTTCTGGAACAGGCCCCGTTGCACGACCGGGTTGGCGCGCTCCCGGTCGTTCTGCTGGTCGGCCCCGACGGGATATCGGTCCGGGCTTTTGAAGCCCGCCTCGCTGGGCAGGCCGTAGAGCTGGTCCGCGAAACGGACGGCGCGGCGGGCGAATTCGTGGACGTTGCAACCGCCAGCCGCTGGACCTTCCGGGGCGAGGCTATCGCCGGACCGCTGCGGGGAAGCCGGCTCCCGCCGGTCTACTTGCTCAAGGACTACTGGTTTGATTGGAAGACCTACCACCCCAATACGACGGTCTACGGGTTAGGCGCGGCACCGCAGTAATCACTCCGCCATCGTTTCTCCCGCCCGGCGCCTTGACGCCGCATCGAGTTAGACTTACAGAATCCGCTTCGGGGAACCCATGACCGAGATTGTCAGCGGCCGAACGGCGTTGGAGGTGATCGGCCAGGTTGCCGGGGTCCTGAACAGCGGGCTCGGACCGGAAGAGGCGCTGCGGGCGGTCTCCAGAACCCTCCAAGCGCGGCTGAACGCCCGGCATGCGGTCGTATGGCGTCGCGAGCCGAACGCGTCGGGATTCGCCGGGGTCACGGTCCCGACCGGCGAGTATGCCGCGGTATCGTTGGATGCCCTTCCCGATGCAGGTCCCGGTGTCCGCCGGCTGCCGCTGATCCACGGCGGTACCAGGGTCGGCATGCTCGAGCTGGACTTCGGGTCCGAGGGACCGCCCGCGGACGCAAGCATCCTCCCGATCCTCTGCGATCTGCTGGCGCCGTTTCTCGGCGCTCGGACGCTATCCGAGGATCTCGCCGCCGAAGTGGCCAGCCGTTCGCGCGAGATCGAAGAGCAGCGTCGCTTCACCAGCCTCATCATCGACAGCCTGCCGGTCGGGTTGTACGTCATCGACCGGGACTACCGGATCCAGGTCTGGAACCGCAAGCGGGAATTGGGGACCCAGGGGCTTCGCCGGTCGGAGGTGGTCGGGCGCAAGGTCTTCGAGGTGCTCACCCGCCAGCCGGCTGCGCAGCTCCGGGCCGAGTTCGAGCGGGTGTTTCGAGCCGGGGAGCTACAGCAGCTCGAGATCGAAGTGCGCGACCGGGCCGGAGCAAACCCGCGCTTCTACCGGATCAGCCGGATCCCGATGCGGCTGGACGGGGATGCGATTACGCACGTCATCACCATCGGCGAGGACGTGACCGAGAGTCGGGAAGTCCTGCTCCGGATCCTTCAGAGTGAAAAGCTCGCCGCGGTGGGCCAGCTCGCCGCCGGGGTCATGCACGAAATCAACAATCCCCTGGCGACGATCGGGGCTTGCGTCGCGGCGATCGATGCCCGGCTGGGCCACAGCGCCGACGAAACCGCGCGGGAGTATCTCGAGATCATCGACAAGGAAGTGGATCGGTGCACCCGGATCGTGGACGGGTTGCTCGACTTCAGCCGGCCGAAAGAACCGGCTCCCAAGCGCCCCACCCCGGTCAATCCGCTGGTCGAGCAGACCCTGTTTCTGCTCAAGCACCATCAGCGGTTCCGGCGAATCACGGTGAACCGGAAGCTGGCGGAAGGACTTCCCGCCATTCTGGCCAACGATGAGCAAATGATCCAGGTGCTGATGGCGCTGATGCTCAACGGGGTGGATTCCATGGACGAGGGCGGGGTGCTCACCGTGTCCACGATCTCGAATCCGGGGCGGGCCGACGAGGTCGTCATCGAGGTGGCGGATACCGGGCATGGTATCGCGGCCGCGGATCTGCCCAAGATCTTCGAACCGTTTTACACCACCAAGCCGCCGGGCCGGGGTACCGGGTTAGGGCTCTCCATCTGCTACGGTATTGTGGAGCAACACCTCGGTCGCATCGAAGTGGACTCGGAGCCGGGTCGCGGGACGAGTTTCCGCCTGTTCCTCCCGGTCGCCATTGGAGGGCCGCCGTGAAGATCCTGGTGGTCGAGGACGACCGGACGGTCGGGCAATACCTCCACCGCGGACTGGAGGAGGCCCAGTATCACGCCGACCTGGTCGCGGACGGGCTCGAAGCGCTGCGGCTCGTTTCGGGCGGCCATTATGACCTGGTGGTGCTGGACCTGCGCCTTCCCGGGATGACGGGGCTCGAAGTTCTGCGGACCCTGCGCGACCGGGGGAACACCACGCCGATCCTCATTCTCACCGCGCAGGACGCGGTGGGGCAGAAAGTCGAAGCGCTCCGGGCCGGCGCCGACGACTACGTGACCAAACCGTTCTCCTTCGAAGAGGTGCTCGCGAGAGTCGAGGCGCTGGCCCGGCGCCCCAAACAGCTTTCGTCCACCCGGCTCACCATCGGTGATCTCGAGCTCGATCGCAACACCCACGAGGTACGCCGGGGCGGCCGGCCGATCGAGCTGACCCCGAAAGAGTATGCCGTGCTGGAGTATCTGATGCGACATTCCCCTCGGGTCATGTCCCGGACCCTCATCACCGAGTACGCCTGGGATTACCACTTCGACCCGGGCACCAATATCGTGGACGTCGTCATCAACCGGCTCCGCAAGAAGGTAGACGCGGGACAGTCGAAAAAACTCCTGCATACCGTTCGCGGCGTCGGCTACGTCATCCGGGTCTGACCCGACGTGCGCTCGATTCGGTGGCGTCTGACGGCAGGTTTCGCGGTTGCCCTCGCGGTGACCATGACCGCGTTTGGGGCGCTCCTGTATTTCAGCTGGCGTCGGACCAGTCAGCGAAGCTTCGATTTGCGGCTGCAGGAGCGGGTGCGGGTCGAGGCGGAGCTCTCGGCCCGGTACCTGGAGGAGTCGCACCGGGTGCTGGGGAGGCTGGTCACCCGCGATTCGTCCCCGGTGCTCGAGCCCGCCATCGTCTCCTATTTCGAGAGCGTGCAGGACTACATGGCCGTCGTGGACGGACTGGGTCGAGTCCTGTTCTCCTCCGAGAGCGCCACGGCGCTCCCGGTCACCTCCTTCGAGGCGTTCCTGGGGCCGCTCCGCCCCCTTCCCACCGAGGAGCGAACCGGGGAATACCGGTTCGATCCTGGCGTGGGACCGGCCCGGTACCAGGTCGTTCCGGTGCGGGAGGCCGGCCCTGAGGTGTTTGCCATCCTGGTGGCGACGGCAAGCACCACCGCCGTTCTCGATGCCGAGGCGCTGCTCTCCAGCATGCTGGTGATCGCCCCGCTGATCTTGATCGCCTCATTGCTGTTGGGCTACTGGATCGCTGGCCGCAATCTCGCTCCCCTCGGGGCCATGGTTCGGGAGCTCGAAGCAATCACGGATGGCCGGAGCCTGCACCGCCGGCTGGCGGTGGAGACGAGTGGAGGGGGGGACGAAGTGGCCCGGCTGGGCTCCGCTGCCAACCGCATGATCGAACGCCTGGAGCGGAGCTTTGCGGCTTTGCATCGGTTTACCGCGGAAGCGAGTCACGAGCTCAAGACGCCCCTGATGGTCTTGCGCGCCAGCGTCGAGCGCGCCCTCCGACACCCGGCCACCCCGCCGGAAAGCCTGCCCGCTCTCGATGAGGCGCTCGATCAGGTCAACTGGATGACCGAGCTGATGGACAGCCTGCTGACCCTGGCGCGGGCCGATGAGGGGCGGCTCCCCCTCGCGCGCGAGGACTGCGACCTGCGCGAGCTGGTCGCCGAGGCCGCCGAGACCGCCAGCATGTTGGCCGAGGCCGCCGGGTTGAGCATCACCACCGATATTCCCGACGGGCCGGTGCCCTTTCAGGCGGACCACAACCGGATCCGGCAGCTTCTCCTCAACCTGGTCACCAACGCGGTGAAATACACCCAGCCGGGAGGTGAAGTCTCGCTGTCCCTTACGCCGAACGCCGACTCGGTGGTACTCTCGGTGGGCGACACGGGGATCGGCATTGCGGCCGGCGACCTGCCGCATATATTCGACCGCTTCTGGCGGGCGGACCCCGCCCGATCCCGGGCAGGCGAACGTCCGGGCACTGGCCTCGGACTCGCGATCACCAAGTGGGTGGCCGAGGCGCACGGCGGAAGTATCACGGTCCACAGCCGGCCGGGGCGCGGGACGCAGTTCACCGTCAGCCTGCCTCGGCATCCGCCGGAACTGAGCGGCCCCTAATCAATTTGTCATCGAATTGTCATCTGGCGGTGACGCCCGAGCCACCTCAGACGTTTACTTTGGCAGTACAATGATTTCGGGAGCGTTCCGATGTTTGAGAACCTGATCGAATCCAAGCCGAAGTCGAACCGCTCGGGACCGCAGGCTGTGATGTCCGCGATCCTCAACACCCTGATCATCTTCGGGGCGGTCGTGGCCACCAAGGGCGCGGCGGACACGATGAGGGAGATCCTGCAGGACACCACCATGGTCTGGCTCAAGCCGCCCGAGCCGCCGCCGCCTCCCCCGCCGGAGACCCCGCCGCCCGATGCGGTCGTCACGTCGAACCCGCCGCCGCTCGGCTTCCAGACCGTCATGCCCCCGACGGAGATTCCCAAGGAAATCCCCCCGGTCAATCTGAACGAGAAGTTCAATGCGGCCGATTTCAGCGGGAAGGGCATCGAGGGCGGTATTGCCACCGGCGTGGTTGGGGGCACCGGCCCCGTCACCGGTGAGGCGTTTCTCGCCGAAAACGTAGATGACCCGGTCCAGCCCATCAATCAGCCCAAACCCCGATATCCCCCGGTCCTCCAACAGGCCGGTGTCACCGGCTTCGTGGACGGATCCTATGTGGTGGACACCACGGGTCACGCCGAGCCGGGCAGCTGGAGGGTGCTCAAGAGCAGCCACCCGCAGTTTGAAGCACCGGCTCGGGAAGCGGTCATGAAGAGCGTGTTCAAGCCGGCGCGGATCAAGGGCCGCGCCGTGCGGCAGCTGGTCCAGCAACGATTCGGGTTCAACATCGGCCAGTAGTCACTTTTTTCGTCGAAGGAGTCGAGCATGGGTGTAGATATTCTCGAGCTGTGGCATGACGCCGGTCCCTTTGCCAAGGGGATCGTCGTCTCGCTCATCCTGATGTCGTTCTTTTCACTCACCATCGCGTTGAACAAGCTCTGGCAAGTGCGGAAGAGCACCCTCGCCACGCGGAAGTTCGCCCCGCAATTCTCCCGCGCCATTCAGGAAGAGCAGCTCGACCAGGCGATCACGCTCGCGGAAAAGAACCAGGCGAGCCACGTCGCCCGCGTTCTGGGCGGGGCGTTGCAGGAGGTGAAGCCGCTGCTGCGCGATCGAGCAACGATTACCGCCGCCGACATCAACTCCGCCGAACGGGCCGTGGAGCGGCAAATGCTGATTGTGCTGTCCGAGTTCAAGCGGGGATTGGGGATTCTCGCCACCGTCGGCTCGACGGCGCCCTTCGTCGGCCTCCTGGGAACCACCATGGGGATCGTCACGGCCTTCGCGGCGATCAACGCGGGCGGAACCTCCGGCGGTCTGGCCGGCATCTCGAAGGGTATTTCCGAGGCGCTCATCACGACCGCTCTTGGATTGGCCGTCGCCATTCCCGCGGTCTGGTTCTACAACTATTTCACCACCAAGGTCGAGAACCTGACGGTCGAAATGACCTATACCTCGAAGGAGCTGATCGACTACCTCATTAAGAGCGTCGGCAGCGAGTTCGGGCGGTCGATCTTTACCAAGGAATTCCAGGCCCAGAAGGCGGTGAGCGGCAGTGGGCACATCAGTTGAACGCGCCGGCCGGACTTCCGTAAAGTCTGAGCCCAACGTCATTCCGATGATCGACATCATGCTGGTGCTGTTGATCATCTTCATGATCGTCACGCCGCTGATCGCCAGCGGGTTCAAGGCAACCATGCCGTTGGGTCAGCATCTCGATCCCCGGCCGGAGGGCGATAACGAGGTCGTGTTGGGTATCGACGTGGCCGGGAATTACTTCCTGAACGGCAACGCGATTCCCGGCGAGGTGCTCGAAGACCAGCTCCGGAGCATTTACGCGACCACTCACACCGAAGACAAGATCATGTACTTCCGGGCCGACAAGGACTTGCCGTTTGCCAAAGTCCAGGACGCGGTCGAAATCGCCCGGAAGGCGGGCGTCCGAGTGATGGCCGCCATTACCGAATGCCGGGTGCGCGGAACCTGCGTGACCGCGCCGCCCCCATAGGATAGAGGGAGAACGCCCCATGGGTATGTCCGTAGGGGGTGCCGGCGACATCAGCGCCGAGCCCAACGTCATTCCGATGATCGACATCCTGCTGGTGCTGCTGATCATCTTCATGATCTCGCAGCCGCTGAGCAGGATGGCGATGGATGTGCAGGTTCCGCCGCCAGTCACAGCGCCGTCCAACGCACCGTCCACGCAAATCGTGCTGCAGATCGCTGAAGACGGTGGGTACTCGATCAATGGCCAGCCGGTGCCTCGGGAACAACTCGACACCCAGATTCACGCCATTTTCGATGCCCGGCCGACCAAGCTGCTCTTCATCAAGGCCGCAGGGAACCGGATCTATCAGGAAGTGGTGGACGCCATGGATGTCGCGCGCGGCGCCGGCATTCAAGTGATCGGCTTCACGCCAAAGGTCTGAGCCGGGTTCGCCGCGCAAGGTACAGGGGCCTCCGGGCCCCTGCTTCGTTTTCTGGCATCGCTTGGAACGCTTTGCCCGGTTACACTAGATCGTGCCTGCGCCACTCCCGCTCCCTCCGCTTCCCCCACCGCGCGCCGAGTTGTCGGTTCCCTCCGCGCGTCATGGGGGAAGCTGGATCTCGTTTCTCGCGCATCTCGTCGCGGTGCTGGCACTCATGGGAATCACTCGTGGTGCGGGCCTGTGGCAGGACATCCAAGCGCGGACTGCCAGAGCAGGTGGCGGTGGTGGTGGCGGCGGTCGAGAGATCACCATGGTGCACCTTCCGCCGGCAGCACCTCGCAGCTCGGCGCCAGTTCCTCGAACCCCGATTCGCAGGCCTCCCGAGCCGGTGCTGACCGAGGTGCCACCCCAGGTTCTGCCTCCCCCCCCCCCTCCGCCCCCCGCTGTCCCAAGACCGCCAACCGACACGACACCGCCGGTAGCCGAGGGAGCTGCTCGACCAGCAGGAAGTGGCTCTGGGAGCGGTGGCGGGACCGGCGGCGGAGCCGGTCCCGGGGCCGGACCCGGAAGCGGTCCGGGCACCGGCATCGCTGCCGGGCCGGATTCCGCGCGCGGGCGGGTTAGACCTCCCGAGCCAACCCGGCTCATTCTGCCCCCCTTTGACTACCCCCGTGGGCTGCGCGGGCAGAGTATCGACGTTAACTTCTTCGTCCTTGCCGATGGCCGGGTGGAGCGGGTGGTCTTCATTCCGGACCTTCCCGACCGTGCCTATGCCAAAAAGCTCGAAGATGCCATGCGCGCCTATCGGTTCCGGCCTGCGCGCGACGCCGACGGACAGGCCATTCCCGGCATTGCGATCGTGAAAGTGTCGTTCTGATCCTTCCCCAAACGTGGTGAGGTCCGGACCGATGCAGCTTTTCCGCACCAAGTCTGTTGCCGAATTCGAGTCCGACATCGCCGAGCGGGGCGGCCTCAAGCGCACCCTGAATAAGTGGCACCTCACCGCGCTGGGAATCGGTGCGACGATCGGGGCCGGCATTTTCGTGAGCACCGGCACCGCGATCGTGGGGGATCCGGCACGGCCGGGCGCCGGACCGGCCATCATTCTGTCGTTCCTGTTGACCGCGGTTGCCTGCGGATTCGCGGCGCTCTGTTACGCCGAGTTCGCGGCCATGGTTCCGATCTCCGGTTCCGCCTATACCTATGCCTACGCGTCACTCGGCGAGCTGGTGGCCTGGATCATCGGGTGGGATCTGATCATCGAGTACGCGGTCGGCAACATCGGGGTCGCCATCGGGTGGTCCGGCTACTTCCGGGAGCTGATCAGTCATTTCGGAGTGAATCTGCCGGCATGGCTGGCCACCGATCCCCGATCGGCTCATGCCGCGGCCGCCGCCCTGGCGCAAGGCGCGACCGACGGCACGACCCAATACCTGGCGTCGGCGGTGACGACCGCGCCGATTGTGCTCGGGCTCCCCATCATTGCGAACCTGCCTGCCTTCCTCTCGGTGGCGGTCATCACCGTCATTCTGGTCATCGGCATCCGGGAATCGGCAAACACCAACACTGCGATGGTGGTCCTCAAGATCGGCATCATTCTCTTCTTCATCGCCGTAGGCGTGTTCTTCATCCGGCCTTCGAACTGGACCGACCCCGCCACTGGCGGCTTTGCCCCGAACGGCTTTGCCGGGATCAGCGCCGCCGCGGCGATCATCTTCTTCAGCTACATCGGCTTTGACGCCGTCTCCACGGCCTCGGAAGAAGCTCAGAATCCCAAGCGCGACATGCCGTTCGGGATCATCATGAGTCTCCTCATCACGACGGTCCTGTACGTCGTGCTCTCGATCGTCCTGACCGGCATCGCGCCGTGGCAAACCCTGGGAACGCCGGAGCCGATGATTACGGCGCTCGCGCATGCGAATGGACCACCGGTGCTGATCAACGCCTCACGGTTCATCGTGGCTCTGGGCGCGGTGATCGCCATGGGGAGTGTGTTGCTGGTGTTCCAGCTTGGCCAACCCCGCATATTCTTCTCGATGGCTCGCGACGGTCTGCTCCCCGGGGCATTCGCGAAGGTGCATCCCCGATACCGGACTCCCTATGTCGGCACCATCCTCACCGGCCTGTTCGTCGCGGTGTTCGCCTCGTTCGCCAACATCGCCGAGGTGGTGGACCTGACCAACATCGGAACCCTGTTCGCCTTCGTGCTGGTGTCACTCGGCGTGATCATCCTGCGGGTGAAGGAGCCGGACCGGCCCAGGCCGTTTCGGGTGCCCGGGGCTCCCTGGACCCCGCTCATTTCCATGGCGGCGTGCGTCTATTTGATGCTGGAATTGCCTGGCATCACCTGGAAGCGCTTCGGACTGTGGTTGCTGGCGGGGCTGGTGATTTACTTCCTCTACGGGATCCGGCACAGCCGTCTCGCCCGCCGCCCGCCGCCCGCCGCGCCAGTGAACTAGGCGAGGCGACGTCCCAAGGCGACGGCCCCGGTCGCTGGGTCCAGGGCCTCCTCCCGAATCCGGAGCTTGGCGGTTCGCCGGAGTTTTTCGATGACCGCCCCTCGCAAACCGCGCCCGGGCTCGAGATTGCCGCCTGTCAGGGCGAGGCCGATAGTCTTCGCCTGGCCATAGAGTGGGACCAGCGAGCCGACGAGGTCGGCGAGGTCCTTGGCGGCGGTGTCGACGATCTCCCGGGCAACCTCGTCGGCCTGAGCAGCCGCGTGAAAGACCAGCGGTGCGAGCGCCGCTATCTCGGACGGATCCGCAGTTCCCGACCAGCGTACCAGCGCATCGAAATCCCGCCCCGGCGTCGCAGTGACCAGCGCGTCAGAGAGCTTGGTCGAAGGCCCCCGCCCGTCTTTCGCCTTGGCGACGGCCCGGAGCGCCGCTCGGCCGACGGCGAATCCGCTGCCCTCGTCGCCAATCTGCCAGCCGAACCCTCCCCGCCGATGGAGCGTGCCATCGGGGATCCGGCCGATCGCGACGCTCCCCGTGCCGGACACCAAGACGATGCCGGGTTGATCGCCGAAGGCGGCTTCCAGCGCGATGTCGAGATCTCCTGTTACGACGATGCGATCGGCCAGGCGTTCGTTGCGAAGCGCGTCCCGAAGCTCCGTCCGCTCCGGTTCTCGTCCCACCCCTGCAGCGCCCACCACGAGAACCTCCACTTTGAGGAGGCCGGCCTCGGTGAGGGCCTGGCGGGCGGCTGCGGTGATCTTGGCAGCCGCCTGTAAGGCCCGACCCGGACGGACTGCCCCGGCACCGCCGGCCACCCGAGCCAGCACGGCATCGGCATTGGCTACCAACGCGACGGTCTTGGTTCCCCCGGCGTCGATCCCGAGTATGGTCGTCATGAAGGGAACCCCTTGTCGGAGCAACAAGGCCCGCCGGATGATCCCGGCGGGCCTGTCACTGCGTCCGAATCCAGGGCGCTTCGCTCAGGCGTTGAAACTGCTTCCGCAGCCACAGCCCCCTGTTGCGTTCGGATTGCTGAACGTAAACCCGGAGCCCTGCATCGAGGAGACGTAGTCGATCGTGACACCATTGAGATATTGGAGGCTGAAGCCGTCCACGAAGACCCGAACCCGGTCGACCGGGAGCACGTGGTCATCCTCCTGCGGCTGCTCCTCGATATTCAGGCTGTACTTGAATCCGGAGCAGCCTCCCGGCAGCACGCTGACCCGAAGACCGGCGGTGAGTGGAGTGACCTGCTCCGCGTCCATGAACTTCAGGACCTCCTCGACCGCACGTTCGGTGAGGCGGACCTGGATCCCTGGTACCTGCGTTTCGTGCTCGACTGAACTCATACCCAAGCTCTTTCGCAATCTGCATGCCCATGGCCCCGGGGCCATCCCTGAGCCTTTTGCAACTTAGGGTGCCCGGTTAGGGGGGTCAACTGGACCCTGGACCGCCCGAGGGGGCGAATTTGAGCCGCTTTTGCTAGATTGGTTTCCGTCACTGGGCCGGCAACCAATCCTTGGAGGAACACTATGCGTAGAGTGGCGTTGCTTCTGGCAGCTCTGAGTGCGGCACCCTCGGCCGTGTACGCCCAGGAGTGCTTTGGGCAGGCTCCCTGGAGTGCCGGAGCTCTCAAGGTCGGCGGGGGAATCGAGATAGGAGACCACTATACCGACCTGTACGGCAACATCGCAGCCGGGAAGGATGGCGGATTTTTCTTTCACGCAGGTGCAGGCAACACCAATTACGACGGTCCGTTTTCGCAGGTGTTCCTGTTCGGTGGTGTCGGCAAGGAAATGAGCTCGAAGCTGGGCGGCAAAGTCAGCATCTGTCCGGTTGCCAATGCCTCGTACGGTCTCAAGAAGGACGATTTCAGCTACCTCGTCGTGGTCGGTGGCCTGCACGGCGGGTATCCGCTCTCGACCAGCGGCAGCGTGGGGATCATTCTGACCGGCGGGTTCCGGGCCGGCCTGGATCGCGTTACCGACACCGGTGTCTCCGACACCCAGTTCATCGGGATCCTGGACGGTGGGGTCGGGTTTGTGTTCAATGATCGGATCTCGGTGGTTCCGGTCGTGATTCTCTACTTTGGCGAGGGCTCTGACTTCGCGTTCGGCGCCCGCGCCAATATCGCCCTCGGATCGAAGAATTAGGGCCGCGGGTTCGACGGGTTAGGTTCCAGCAGGCTCACCACTCGGTTTGCCACTTCGATCCGGAGCGGCCCAATCCTCGGGTTGTTCCGGGTCGGGTGGACCCGATTCGTAAGCAGAACGATCACCAGGTCTCTGGTTGGATCGATCCAGATTGACGTTCCGGTAAACCCGGTATGACCAAAGCTGAGTGAGTCGAGCCGGGTGCCCGCGCTGCTCCCGGATGATGGGGTGTCCCATCCCAGGGCTCGGGACGACCCGGGAACAAGATGTTGGCGGCGCTTGAACTCGCCTGCCGAGGCCGGGAGGGCCAGTCGCGTTGCAGACCGGTCGTTTCCTTTCCCGAGGAGCCACTCTCCGAACGTCAACAGGTCCATGGCACTCCCGAAGAGGCCGGCGTGACCTGCGATCCCGCCGAGCCACGCTGCCTTTTCATCATGGACCTCCCCACGCACGATGCGCTTGCGCCAGATCGTGTCGTATTCGGTCGCGGCGATGCGTGAGGCGACCGATGCAGGTGGGTTGAATCGAGTAGCCCCCATCTCGAGCGGACGAAAAACTTTCCGCTCCGCGAGCCGATCGAGGTTGGTCCGGTACACCCGCCGTATGGTTTCACCAATCAGAATGGCACCCAAATCGGAGTAGACCGTCCTCGCCCCGGGCAGGGTATCGAGCCGGGTCGCGTAGACGAGCCGACGCGCGGAGTCTGCGTCGGGACTCTGCCGCCACAACGGGCGATCCGCCGGAAGGCCGCTCGAATGGGTGAGCAGGTGCCGGAGCGTTACCCGATCCTTCCCGGGCCCGCGGAACTCGGGCAGATAGCGTTGAATTGCTGCGTCGAGGTCGAGCTTGCCCTCGGCCACGGCGAACATCGCGAGTGTGGTCGTTGCAACGACTTTCGTGAGGGAAGCCAGGTCGAAGACCGAATGACCGTCCGGCCTGGTGGGATCGTCCAGCGCCAGGCGGCCTGCCCCGTAGACAAACCGCCGGCCCTTCACGGAGACTCCTAGCACCGCACCCGTTGTGGCGCGCTCAGAAATTGCCGAATCCAGAACAGCGGTTATCGGGTTGAGCGCGCAATCGTGGGTGGGGCATACCGGCGGCGGCACGAGCGTTCCCTGCGACGCCGGAGCGCAACTCACCAACGCCCCGAACAGCCAACGCCAGCGGATGGGCGAGCAGCTCACTTGGGATGTTTTTGAATCCCCCATCCCCAGGGGTACCCGGGCGGCAGCTCGATCGGTAGCCGCCCGGTGATTTCCGCTCCGGTCAAGGCGCCGGCGACGGCCTCCTCGGTGATGGGATTTCCGGTCCAGGCGAGTAAGTACATGCCGACCTGGGGAACCTGGTTGAGTAAGTACGGGGTCCCGAAGGACACCAGACCCGTCGGGGTCTCGCTCGCCGTGCGCTCGATCAGGTCCGCCAGGCGGTCGGGAAGCGCGATCGCTCCGCGCCACGCGGCAATCCGCACTCCCGATGCAAACAGAACCAGGCGTGCTCCGCGCACCACGGCGGCGGCGGAGTCATAGCTGGCCGGGCCGCTGGCGGGAGACAAACGGAAGGTGGTTACGGAGAATCCTCGCTTGGTGAGCTCTGCTACCAGCGTGCCGCCGAGTGGCTGGCAGCAATTGTCGCTGTAGCCGACGAACGCCAGCCGGCGTGGACCCGACCGCAGGCTGTCCATCACCCCCATGCTGTCTCGAACCAGCACCAGAGCGCGCCGCGAAACCGCGAGCGCGGTGTCGCGATGGGGCCGGCTCCCGATGACGAACCCGAGTTGCTCGAGGTCGACCGTGCGGCGTTTGAAGAGGCCGAGGCGATGCTTCGCCTCGAGAATGCGTCGAACCGACGCGTCGAGCCGGGCCCGAGTGATCCGTCCGGTGCGGATCGCCTCTTCCACCGCGTCGATCGCAGCCCTGGGATCGGCGGGCATGAGCAAGATGTCGGTGCCGGCAAGCAGCGCCAGCACGGCGGCCTCTCCGGGTCCGAACCGGCCGACCAACGCTCCCATGTTGAGGGCGTCGGTCACGACGATCCCATCGAACTGGAGCGAGTCGCGGAGAATGCCCGTCAGGATCGCCGGGTCGAGGGTAGCCGGTGTGGTTCCACCCGCACCGATTTCCGGCATGGCGATGTGCGCCGACATAACGACGCTCACCCCGGCCTGTACCGCGGCCCGAAAGGGGAGCAGCTCGAGGGAATCCAGCCGCGTCCAGTTCGCGTGAATGATCGGAAGGGAGAGGTGCGAATCGATGTCGGTGTCGCCGTGACCGGGAAAATGTTTCGCCGTTGCGAGCATCCCTCCGTCCTGGGTGCCGCGAACCGTGGCGGCGACGAGCCGGGCGACTTGCCGAGCTTCCCCCCCGAATGCGCGGGTGTTGATGATCGGATTGGCCGGGTTGTTGTTGACGTCGGCCACCGGCGAGAAGGTGACGTGAATCCCGGCGGCTCGTCCCTCCGCTGCGGTTATGCGACCCATGGCGTACGCATCCGACTCGCTCCCCGACGCCCCCACGCCCATATTGGTGGGGAAGGGAGTTCCGCCATTGAATCGGATGCTCGTTCCCCCCTCGAGGTCGGACGCCATGAGAATCGGCAGCCGGGAACGGCGCTGCAGGAAATTCAGCTTGGCCGCGATGTCGAGGGGTGAGCCGATCGACGACACGATCCCGCCGATCCGGAGGGAGTCGATCCAGTTCCGCACCTGCGTGAAGGTGGTGTCGTCGAACGACGAGTACGTGCCGGCGATCCACGGCATGACGAGCTGGGCGATCCGGTCCCGGAGCGGCAAGGACCGGAGCAGCCGGGCGACTTCCGCGGGCGGTCGCCTGCTCGCCTGGCCCGAGGCGAGCGAGGGAACCAGGAAGAGAAGGAGCGTGAGACTCAGGTGACGGCGAACGGGCACGGTCGACTCGATGGAAGAGTGTGGAGAGCAGTCGCGCTCGGCATTGCGGTGGCCTGCGTCAGTGCTCGGCCACCCAACCCTCGTTCCCGAGTATCGCCCGGGATCGAGGTGTTGCTTCGTGACAGCTTGCATCTGGTCCGAGGACGCACCGTGGGACTGGTGTCCAATCAGGCCGCGGTCGACGCCGCGGGAATCAGCGATGTCGAGCGGCTGCTTGGCGCCGGCGTCCGCCTGGTGGCCTTGTTCAGCCCGGAACACGGCTTTCGCGGCAGCGCGGCGCCTGGCGAAGCGGTGGCCTCGAGCAGGGACAGCGCGACCGGCCTTCCAATCTATAGCCTTTACGGTGCCAGGCGGGCCCCGAGCGACTCCATGCTCGAGGGAATCGACGTCCTGGTGGTTGATCTGCCGGACGTTGGGGCGCGCTACTACACCTATTTGAGCACCACCATCGAGGTGATGCGGGCGGCTGCTCGGGGCAATCGCACCGTCATCGTGCTCGATCGTCCCAATCCCATCGGTGGAGCCGTACACGGCAACGTCCTGGACCCGGCGTTCCGATCGTTCGTCGGTCCGCTGGCCATGCCGATGCGGCCGGGCATGACGCTGGGAGAGCTGGCGCGATTGGCGAACCGTGAGCTGGCCCTGGGAGCCAATCTCCGCCTGGTCCCGGCGCTGGGCTGGACCCGGGACCAGACCATCAGGGAAACCGGCCTCCCCTTCATCCCACCCAGCCCCAACCTTCGGGATCCGGAGAGTCTCTTTCACTACCCGGGCACGTGTCTTTTCGAAGGCACCGCGTTGTCGGTCGGACGAGGGACGGATGCGGGATATCGTCAAGTCGGCGCGCCGTGGCTCGACCACACGCGGTTGGTCGGGATGCTGGAAGAGGCCCGTATTCCCGGGGTCCGGTTCGAGGCTGTGTCGTTCACCCCCGTCAACCCCGGCGACAACAAGTTTTCCGGAATCGCGGTTCGCGGAGTCCGACTCGTGTTGACCGATGCCTCGAGCTACGACCCGACGCTCGCTGCGGTGACCATGTTGGACGCGGTCTATCGGCTCCACCCGGATAGCATCGGGTTTCGCGCGGCCGGGTTCGACCGCCTGGCAGGGGGCTCGGGGCTTCGGGAAAGCATTCTGGCTGGGATGCCGCCGCGAGTCATCGTCGAAGGCTGGGCGCGAGCTCTGGAGCACTGGAAACAATATCGCCAGGGAGAGCTGGTATATCGCTGAGGCCTGCCGATTGCCGGAGCCCGGTTCAACCGCTATTTTCAGCCGCTCCTAACCCCTTGCCGCACTTGATGCTTGAGCCCCTGCAGCGGGATGCCGCAATCCGATGAAACTGGTCCCGAAAGCGGTTGAGCGGGGCTTTCTCGAAGCGACTTTTCCCATCGCGGAGTGGCTTCACCGTCGTCACATCCATCCCAACACGATTACGACCATCGGCGCTCTGTTCGTCGTGGCTTCCGCATTGGCCTATGGCGCGGGCTGGATCCGCTTGGGCGGGATCCTGCTCATCGGGAGCGGCATCGTCGACACCTTCGACGGCCAGGTTGCCCGCCGCGGCCACACCGAGTCCAAATTCGGAGCGTTCTACGACTCAACGTTGGACCGAGTCGGCGACGGAGTCACGTTCATAGGGATCGCGGTCTTTCTGCTCCGCGAGCCCGACGTGCCCTGGCGGGTCGAAACGGTCACGCTGTGCATGGTGGCGGTGCTGAGCTCGCTCCTGGTGTCCTACGCCCGCGCCCGCGCCGAGGGCCTCGGACTCGAGTGCAAGGTCGGCCTGGTCCAGCGGGCGGAGCGGCTGTTGGCGATCGGTGTTCCGACGATCCTGGTGGGTCGGGGGCCGACCACCGTGGCCGTGCTCCAGGTCATCGTGGCTGTCCTAGCAGTCTTCTCCACTATCACCGTGGTCCAGCGGTTCGTGTACGTGCACACCATCACGCGGCAAGAAAGGACCTGACGGATGCCGGAATCGAGTGGCCGTCCGATCGCGCCGGCCAGCGGAAAGCTGGGAGTCCTCTGTGTCGGACTCGGCGCCGTCGCCTCGACCTTCATTGCCGGCGTCGAGCTCGCTCGCCGGGGAAAGGCGAAGCCGTTCGGCTCCCTGACTCAGCTCGCCACCATCCGGCTCGGCAAGCGCACCGAGCAACGGGCTCCGCTGATCAAGGACTTCGTCCCCCTCGCCTCGCTCGAGGATCTGGTCTTCGGCGCATGGGATCCGATCCCGGATAACGGATACCAGGCGGCGCTCAAGTGCGGAGTGCTCGATCCGCACGAGCACGTCCATGTCATCCGGGATTTTCTCGAAGGCATTGCCCCGATGCCCGCCGTTTTCGACCAGCATTACGTGAAGCGGCTGCAGGGAACCAATGTCAAGCGTGGGGAGAGCAAGCGCGAGCTGGCCGAAGCGCTTCGGAAAGACATTCGCGACTTCAGGGCCAAGACCGGCTGTGACCGGATGGTGGTCGTGTGGTGCGCCTCGACCGAGATCTTCATTGCTCCAGGGCCGGAGCATGAGAGCCTTGCCGCCTTCGAGAAGGCGATGGACGCCAATCACCCCGGGATCGCTCCGTCCATGCTCTACGCCTGGGCGTCGCTCATGGAGGGCGTGCCCTTCGCCAACGGGGCACCGAACCTCACGGTCGATGCCCAGGCACTGGTGGAGCTCGCGGGGCGGCGGAAAGTCGCGATCGGCGGGAAGGATTTCAAAACCGGCCAAACGATGGTGAAAACGGTCCTGTCGCCGATGTTCAAGGCGAGGATGCTCGGTGTGTCGGGGTGGTATTCCACCAACATTCTCGGAAACCGGGACGGGGAAGTGCTCGATGATCCCGAGAGTTTCAAAACCAAAGAGGAATCCAAGCTCGGAGTGTTGGAGTACATCCTCCAGCCGAAGGTGTATCCGGAGCTGTACGGGAACCTCTACCACAAAGTCCGGATCAACTATTACCCCCCCCGGGGCGACAACAAGGAAGGCTGGGACAACATCGACATCTTCGGGTGGTGCGGCTACCCGATGCAGATCAAGGTGGATTTTCTCTGTCGCGATTCGATTCTCGCTGCGCCCTTGGTACTCGACCTCGCGTTGTTCTTCGATCTGGCCCAGCGAGCGGGGTTTTCGGGTGTCCAGGAGTGGCTTTCGTTCTACTTCAAGAGCCCTCAGGTGGCCCCGGGACTGTATCCTGAGCACGATCTGTTCATCCAGCACACCAAACTCAAGAACACGCTCCGGTATCTCATGGGGGAGGAGCAGATCACCCACCTGGGTGTGGAATACTACGAGTACGGGAAGGAATGAAATACTTTCATCGAACGCCTCTCGCGCCGGACACCGTCGTGCGCCACGCCACCGAATTCTTCGCGCCGAGGCTCTCGCCGGCCGAGGAGGGAACCCGGCGCCGCCGATTTGCGGGCCCCATCGGGCAGGTAACCGTTTCGGTGGTGGCGGAAGGCGGGCACTATGCCCTGGTGACCGTGGAGACCAACCAGGTGGGAGAAAGCGAGCTCGACAAGCTCGCCAAACGGTTTCTGGCAACCGTGCACGCCCTGGACGATCCCACCCACGCGGTGCGGGGAGCATATTGAAGCACCAGTGCCGGGCCACCGTGTCTACTTTGCGGGACAAAGCGTCTCCTGATCGGGCCGGGCTTCGTACGCCTGGCCCCTTCTACGACAGAGGAGGTCGTTTGCGCGGGATGCAATCCATCGCCGCCCTCGTTGCGGTCGGCATGTTGAATGGTGCGAGTGGGTCCGCCGCGAAGTGGCGGGCCATTCTGGAACCGGTCGGGGGCGCCACCGTTCGCGGGGGTGCCACGGCGGAGGCCACGGGTGATTCGACCCACTTCGTCATCACGATCCGGGGCGGTGCTCCAAACACCTCGCTGGCGTGGCACATGCACACCGGGACCTGCGCCTCACCGGGACAGCTCCAGGGATCGGGTTACCCGCCGCTCAAGGTTGGCCCCGGGGGCACCGCGCAGGCCGCCGTGACGCTCGCCGTCGCATCGCCCGATGGGGGAAGTCGGATCATCCAGGTCCACGGGGCGGGCGGGAACGTGGTCTCGTGCGGAGAGCTCAAGCCCGTCGGCGGGACCTGATCTGAGAAATAGGCCCCGCCGCCCAGGGGCCGGGGAGGCCTTCTGGGCGACGGTCTAAGGGTCGGACTCCTCGTTCGGGTGGGATGCGAGTCGTCCGGGCCTATGCTTTTCTTCGATTCCATTCGACAACAGCGAGCAGCGCGACTTTCATCCGCGTCTCCACTGCCGTGGCGATTGCGGCGCTGCTCGAGCAGATAGCTTGTGGACGATCGAGGCGCTCGGGCCACCACATCTACCGCCCGACCGGCCTGAGGTTAGGTTTGTGCCCGTCGCGAACTCCCCAATTCCCGTTCTCCGGAGAGCCTGGCTGATGACTTGCGTCGCCCGCCGTCGAGTCTTCCGTCTGTTGGGTGCCGTGTTGCCCGCCTTGTTGCCCGCCTTGTTGCCTACCGCGGCGTTCGCCCAGGCTCATGCCGCCGGCGGTGAGGCGAATCTCGTCGTCCCTGATCTGGCCAGCCAGCAGTTCATCGGCCTGAGCGGCCAATCCTTGCTGATGTTCGGGCTGGTGGTGTGTGCGCTGGGGTTGCTGTTCGGCCTGGTGATCTATGCCCAGCTCCGCAGCATGAAGGTCCACGAGGCGATGCGGGAGATGTCGGAGCTGATCTACGAGACCTGCAAGACGTACCTCACCCAGCAGGGCAAGTTCCTGGCGATCCTGTGGATCTTCATCGGCGCGGTGACCGCGGTGTACTTCGGGACCCTGGCCGCGACGACCGATGCGGCCGGCAATCCCACCCACGGTTTTCCGCCGGGCAAGGTAGCCATCATCCTCTTCTTCAGTCTCGTCGGGATCGCGGGCAGTTATGCGGTGGCGTGGTTCGGGATTCGCATCAACACGTTCGCGAACTCCCGCACCGCGTACGCCAGCCTGCGGGGCAAGCCCTACCCGCTGCACGACATTCCGCTCAAGGCCGGGATGAGCATCGGGATGGCGCTGATCAGTGTGGAGCTCCTGATCATGCTCTGCATCCTGCTGTTTGTCCCCGGGGAGTACGCCGGACCCTGCTTCATCGGATTCGCCATCGGGGAGTCGCTGGGCGCCGCTGCGCTTCGGATCGCCGGCGGCATCTTCACGAAAATCGCCGACATCGGGGCCGATCTGATGAAGATCGTCTTCAAGATCAAGGAGGACGACGCAAGGAACCCGGGCGTGATCGCGGATTGCACCGGCGACAACGCCGGGGATTCGGTCGGTCCGAGCGCCGACGGGTTCGAGACCTACGGCGTCACGGGTGTCGCCCTGATCTCGTTCGTGCTGCTTGCGGTGCCCGACCTGGCGGTCCAGGTGCAGCTCCTGGTCTGGCTGTTCAGCATGCGGGTCCTGATGGTGATTGCGAGCGGAGTGTCCTACCTGCTCAATGGGGCGATTGCGCGGGCCCGGTACGGGAATGCCGACCGGATGAATTTCGAGGCGCCCCTCACCATGCTCGTGTGGTTGACCTCGATCGTTTCCATCGTCCTTACCTACGGCTCGTCGTACCTGCTGATCCCGGGGCTCGGCGACGGCTCGCTCTGGTGGAAGCTGTCCACGGTCATCACCTGTGGGACGCTGGCCGGGGCGATCATTCCCGAATTCGTAAAGGTCTTTACCTCGACCGAGTCCCGTCATGTGCGCGAAGTGGTGACCTCGTCCCGGGAGGGTGGATCGTCTCTCAACATCCTGTCGGGGCTCGTCTCGGGGAACTTCAGCGGGTACTGGCTGGGCATGACGATCATGGTCCTGATGGCGATCGCCTACTTCGTCAGCACCGGGATCCCGGCGGTGGATCCGGCGAATCCATCCGCCGGAGGAATGATGCTCGCTCCTGCGGTGTTCGCCTTCGGTCTCGTCGCCTTCGGCTTTCTGGGGATGGGACCCGTCACCATCGCGGTGGATTCCTACGGACCGGTGACCGACAATGCCCAGTCCATTTATGAACTCTCGCTGATCGAGGACGTCCCCGGATTCGCTGCGAAGGTCAAGCAGGAAGAGGGCTACGACGTCAATTTCGAAGCCGCCAAACACATGCTCGAGGAGAACGACGGCGCCGGCAACACCTTCAAGGCGACGGCGAAGCCGGTGCTCATCGGGACCGCAGTCGTTGGAGCAACCACGATGATCTTCGCGATCATTGTGGCGCTGACGTCCGGCCTGACCGAGAACCTGGACAAGCTGTCCCTGCTGCACCCTCCCTTCCTGCTCGGGCTGATGGCCGGCGGGGCGATGATCTACTGGTTCACCGGGGCCTCCATCCAGGCAGTCACCACCGGGGCCTATCGCGCGGTGGAGTTCATCAAGGCGAACATCAAGCTCGAAGGGACGACCAAGGCCTCTGTGTCCGACAGCAAGAAGGTGGTGGAGATCTGCACCCAGTACGCGCAAAAAGGGATGTTCAACATCTTCCTGGCGGTTTTCTTCGGCACCCTGGGCTTCGCGTTCATCGAGCCGTTCTTCTTCGTCGGGTACCTGATGTCGATCGCCCTGTTCGGGCTGTTTCAGGCGGTGTTCATGGCCAACGCAGGGGGAGCGTGGGACAACGCCAAGAAAATCGTCGAGGTTGAACTCAAGCAGAAAGGCACGGCCCTGCACGCGGCCACCGTGGTCGGCGATACCGTCGGCGATCCATTCAAGGACACCTCATCGGTGGCGATGAACCCGATCATCAAATTCACCACGCTGTTCGGCCTGCTTGCGGTCGAGCTGGCCGTCTCCCTGACCGCGCAGCGCGGCCCGGGGCTGAGCCGCTTTCTGGCGGCGGTGTTTCTCCTCGTTTCGATCGTGTTCGTGTATCGGTCGTTCTACAAGATGCGGATCGAAGCGCTGGCAGGGTGAGGGCTTGGCATGGGTAAGATCGACGTCGTCATGCCGCAGATGGGCGAGTCCATCGCCGAGGGCACCCTGTCGAAGTGGCTGAAAAAGGTGGGGGACGCAGTCCGGCGCGACGAGCCGATCTTCGAGATTTCCACCGACAAGGTTGACGCGGAGATCCCGGCGCCCAGCGCCGGAGTGCTCGCCGAGATCCTGGTGCAGGAAGGGCAAACGGTTCCGGTCCAAACGGTGGTGGCCCGGCTGGAAACTGCCGCCGCGACCGGCGCGCCCCCGATCGCAGCACCGCCGCCTTCGAAGTCAGAGGCGCCTCCACCTGCGCCAACTCCGCCGCCTCCGACTCCGACGCACCAGCCACCAGTCGCGGCAGCCCCGGCCCGGCCTGCTCCCCCCCACTCCCCCTCTCCCCCGAAGGCAGCCGAAACGCCCGCGAGTCCGGTCTCGCCGGGGGCGGGGCCGCCGGAGCCGGCACAGCTCGAGGACAGGCTGCGCACCAAGTCCACTCCGCTCGTCCGGAAGATCGCTGCCGAGCACAATATCGATCTGTCTGCTATCCGCGGATCGGGTCTGGCGGGTCGCGTCACCAAGTCCGATGTGTTGTCCCACCTCGAGGCCCCGCAACCGGCTCGTCCCTCCGGGAGTCCCCCGCCGCCGGCGCCGGATGCGGCTCCTTCTCCCAGCCCCCCGCATCCTCCTCCGAGCCCGGTTGCGGAGTTGATCGTCGGCGCGGGCGCACGAGTCATTCCCGGGCCCGTGGTGGAACCGTGGGAAGGCGACCGGGTCGAACCCTGGTCGCGGATTCGCAAGCTGACCGCCGACCATATGGTGATGTCCAGGCGGGTGTCGGCGCATGTGCAGAGCCTGATCGAAGTGGACTATTCCCGCATCGCGGCCCTCCGGGCGCAGTGGAAGGCCGAATTCACCGAGCGTGGGGTCGCCCTCACCTACCTCGGCTTCGTTGCCGCGGCTGTGGCCCGAAGCCTTCGCCGCCACCCGGTGCTGAATGCCGCCGTGATGGGTGAGAGCACGATCTATCGGGGGGAGATCAACCTCGGGATCGCCGTCGCGATGGACTGGGGGTTGATCGTCCCCGTCATTCGCCACGCCGATGAGCTGAACCTTCTGGGCATCGCCCGCGCCATCGCCGATCTGGCCGAGCGGGCGCGGACCAAGCGCCTTTCGCCGGACGAAGTGCAGAAGGGCACGTTCACGATCACCAACCCTGGAGTGTTCGGCACGTTCGTCGGTCTGCCGGTGCTGAATCAACCGCAATCGGCGATCCTCGCGGTGGGAGCGATCGGTAAGCGGCCCGCCGTGCTGACCGGACCCGATGGAACGGACACGATCGGCATCCGGACCCTGGGCATGCTGGCGCTTTCCTTCGATCATCGCATCGTGGACGGAGCCGATGCGGACCGGTTCCTGGCCGATCTTCGCGCCCAGCTGGAGCAGGATCCCGAACAACTCGCGTGAGGAGGTGCCCCCTTGGCGCAGCGGACAATCGAAATCGGCGATGAACGGTGGTCGGTGTTCCCCGCGGGCAGGGTCACCCAGTACGAAAAGGACGAATTCGCTTTGCGATTCGTGAAGCTGCCGGCCGGCTCTGCGCCGGACCGGATCGCGCGGTACTCGCCGCTCGGTTCCAAGAGCAGAGAGACCTCGTTGGCGCAGCTCTCCGACGCCGAGCTGGGTGATCTCTTCAAAGTCTCGCAGCCTTCCTGGACTTCGCCCGAGCTGGGGTATCGCTCCTGACCCTCGCAGCACCGATCGACCTCCACCTGCATTCCACGGCCTCGGACGGCATCCAGTCGCCCGCGGCGGTCGTCCGGCGCGCTGCCGATGTTGGTCTGTCGGCGATCGCTCTCACCGATCACGACAGCGTGGATGGCGTCGCCGAGGCCCAGGCCGAGGGGGAGCGGCTGGGCATCCGCGTGGTGAGCGGCTGCGAATTCTCGACCGCCGCGCCCTGGGGGGAAATGCACGTGCTGGGGTATTTCCTGCCGCCGGGACATTCCGGCCTTGCCGGCTTCCTCCGGCGGTGCAGGGAAGATCGGATTCGTCGGGGACGCGCGATGGTCGAGGCGCTGCAGGCGTGGGGTGTGGATGTCGCGTTCGAGGACCTGGCGCGGGAGACCGGCGATGCTGCGATGGGCCGTCCCCACCTGGCCCGCGCGCTGGTTCGGCTCGGGAAAGTGCCGAGCGTGGATGGCGCATTCCAGCAGTGGCTCGCGAAGGGCCGTCCGGCGTACGTCGAGAAGCGGTTGCCGGCTTTTCGCGAGGTGGCCGATCTGGTGCATGAGGTTGGAGGATTGGTTTCGGCGGCCCATCTGCGCGAGCGGGCGAACCGGGCGATCGTGGGGACGTTCAAGGAGGAAGGCCTCGACGCCCTGGAGACCCGGCACCCGGGTCATTCCGGGGAGTTTCGAGCCCGGCTGACCGACCTCGCGCAGGCCTTCGACCTGCTGCGCACCGGTGGAAGCGACTGGCATGGTGACGAGGACGTCGAGACCAGTCACGGCCTGATCGGCTCGCAGGAAGTCCCCGCGGAATGGCTGCACGCCATGGAGGAGCGGGTCAACCGGTAGGCTATATTTCCGGGAGATATGGCCTCACCCCAGAACAATTTCGACGTCATCATCGTCGGCGCCGGCCCGGCCGGTCTGTGCGCCGCGCTCTATGCGGGGCGCGGGATGCTCAAGACGGTGGTGCTGGAGCGTGGCATCCCCGGCGGGGAATTGCTCAACACCGAAAAAATCGAGGACTATCCCGGCTTCCTGAGCATCCTGGGCCCCGACCTGGCGGCGAAGATGGCGGAGCATGCCCAGGCGTTCGGCGCCGACATTCGGATGGAGCATGTCGAGGGAATCCACCGCACCTCCGAGGGAAACTTTCGGGTCACCACGAGCTCCGGGACGGAGTATTATGCCCCGGCGGTGATCCTGACCGCGGGGGGCACCCCGACCAAGCTGGACGTCCCGGGCGAGCTGGAGTATGCCGGCAAGGGCGTGTCCTACTGCGCGGTTTGTGACGGGGCCTTCTTCAAAGGCGAGCGGCTTGCGGTCGTCGGCGGGGGGGATGCGGCGGTCGAAGAGGCCGACTACCTAACCCGCTATGCGTCTCACGTGTCCCTGATCCACCGGCGGAACGAGTTTCGGGCCTCGAAGATTCTGCAGGAGCGCCTCTTCCGGAACCCGAAGATCGAGGTGATCTGGAACACCCGGGTGGTGGAGCTGGTCGGGACGGAGCGTGGCCTCAGTCACCTCGAGCTCGAGCAGACCGTCACCGGGGCGCGCAGCCAGCTCGCGGTGTCGGGCTGTTTCATCTTCATCGGCTTCAAGCCCAACAGCTGGCTGATCAAGGGCCACGTGGCCCACGACGCCGGCGGCTATGTGATCACCGATGACCGCATGATGACCTCCATTCCGGGGCTCTTCGCGGCCGGCGATTTGCGGGTGCAGTTGACCCGCCAGGTCACCACCGCCGTGGGCGATGCCACGACCGCCGCCATCGCGGTGGAGAAATACCTGACCGAGCGGAAGGCGAAGGCGATGGCCGGGGCCGCCTGAGGCCTGCGGTGGAACGGCTCGACATCGTCACGCTCCCGAATGGGAGCTTTGCCGAGAACTGCTACCTGGTGTTCGATCCCGGCCATCCGGACACGATTCTCGTCGATCCCGGCGAGGAAGCCGAGCGCTTCCTCGCCGAGGCGGCCTCGCGGGAGCGGCGGGTTACGGGCATCTGGCTCACCCACGCACATCTCGATCACATCCAGGGCGTTGCGGCGATTCGGGAAGCCACCGGCGCGCCGATCCTCCTGCACCCCGGTGATCAGCGGCTGTACCGGGAGCTCCCTGCTCAGGGACTCTGGCTGGGCTTCCGTCTGTCGCCGCCGCCCCCGGCGGACCGCGCGCTGGCCCACGGCGACCGGCTGGCGATCGGCGGCGTCGAAGTCGAAGTGCGCCACGTCCCCGGGCACAGCCCCGGGCATGTGGCCTTCGTGGTTCCCGGCGCGGTGCTCTCCGGAGACGTGCTGTTCGCGGGATCGATCGGCCGCACGGACCTGCCGGGCGGAGACCTCGAGCAGTTGCTGTCCAGCATCCGGCGCGAGCTCTGGTCGCTCCCCGACGAAACCATCGTCTATCCAGGCCACGGGCCCGCGACGACCATCGGGCGGGAGCGAACGACTAACCCGTTCCTGACGCCCTAGGCGGTGGGGACATTCCCACCAGCATCACGGTTCGTCCCTGAACCCGTTCGACGCCGTGGGGTACCCCGGCCGGTGCCCAGATCAGCGTCTCCGGGCCGGCATCCAGGCGCTCTTCCCCCACGATCATTCTCGCGTTCCCGGTGAGGATCAGATAGAATTTGTCCGCGTCGTGATGAGCATGGACCGCTTGCGACTGGCCCGGCTCGAAACAATTGAGCCCCAGGAACATCGCCTGACCCGCGATCAGGTCGATCTTGGCAAACCGATCGGCGCGGAACGTGGCGCACCCGGAAAGCGCGAAGACATGTTCAGCCATGTACTACCGCCTGGTGTTGACCGTTGATGGTTGACGCTTTCCCCCCCCCCTCCCCCCCCCGCCCGACACTATGACCTACCGGACGGAGCAGGATCCCCTCGGCGAAAAGCAGGTGCCCGCGGATGCGTTGTTCGGCATCCAGACGTTGCGGGCGGTGGAGAACTTTCCCATTTCCGGCCTCAAGCCGCTCCCGGCCTTCGTCGATGCCGTCGTCTGGATCAAGAAAGCGGCCGCCCTCACCCATCGGGAGACCGGCCGGCTTGCCGGCCCGCTCGCCGAGGCAATCGTGCGGGCCGCCGACGAGGTGCTGGGCGGGCAGCACCGGGATCAGTTCGTCGTAGACGTCTACCAGGCCGGGGCCGGCACCAGTCACAACATGAACTGCAACGAGGTCCTGGCGAACCGGGCCAATGAGTTGCTCGGGTCGCCGCGGGGGAGCTACAGCCCGGTCCACCCGAACGATCACGTCAACATGGCCCAAAGCACCAACGACGTGATTCCGACCGCCATGCGTCTCGCCGCGCTGACGACGTTGCCGGGGCTGCTCCAGGCCATGGAGGGCCTGGCCGCCGCGCTCCGGGCCAAGGGGAGCGAGTTCGACGGGGTCGTGAAGTCGGGGCGGACCCACCTCCAGGATGCGACACCCATTCGCCTCGGGCAGGAGTTTACCGCCTATGGTGAGACGGTCGCGCGCCACCGCAGCAAGCTCATCAGTGCAGCCGACTGGCTCCGGGAGCTCAACATCGGCGGCACGGCGGTCGGAACCGGCCTCAACGCCGAGCCGGCATATCCCGGGATGATGGTGGGTCACCTCAAGGCCATGACCGGCCTGGACGTTCGGGAAGGGCTCGACCGGGTCCAGCTGATGCAGTCGATGGGAGATGTTGCGACGCTCAGTGGTGCCATTCGGGCCTTCGCGCTCGACCTCAACAAGATCGCCAATGATGTTCGCCTGCTGGCCTCGGGCCCCCGCACCGGGTTTGCCGAAATCGTCCTGCCCGCAGTCCAGCCGGGATCGAGCATCATGCCCGGGAAGGTCAACCCGTCCATCGTGGAGATGGTCAATCAGGTGTGTTTCCAGGTGCTCGGACTCGATCTCACCGTGGCGATGGCGGCCGAAGCCGGGCAGCTCGAGCTGAATGTGATGATGCCGGTGATCGCGCACAATCTGATCTTTGCCATGGTCATCCTCGCCAACGCGAGCCGCGCGTTCGACGAGCGCTGCATCCGGGGGATCGAGGCGGACGCCGCGCAATGTGCCTACTGGCTGGAGCGCAGCCCGGCTCTGGTCACCGCGCTGGCGCCCAGGATCGGTTATGCCGAAGCCGCCAAGCTGGCCAAGGAGGCGCTGGCCACCGGGCTCACCGTCAAGGAGCTGGTGGTGCGGAAGAACCTGCTGCAGGGAAAGGCCCTGGAAGAAGTCCTCGATCTGCGGGCGATGACCGAGCCGGGCGTTCCCGGCGGGAAGGGACTCCCGGGGGGCGGGTAGAGCGGGTTAGGGCGGCCGCGTGGTGTCCGGACGCCGGTTGATGAACGCCCGGGTCAGCAGGGTCCAGCGTTCGTCGGTGAACGCCGCCGGCGGGCGGGTGTTGTGGCCGGTCACACAGTGGGCCTGGAATTCGTGGATCAGCGTCGGCACCAGCTGGACGTAGAGCGCGCTGCACTCCGCCGCGCTGAACGCCGCTCCCTCCCGGGGCAGATTCACCAGCCGGGCCACCGACCGCAGCAGGTGCATCGAGGCGGAGTCGATCAGGAGGGATCCGGCCCAATCCGGCGTGGTGACCCTCGGCAGAGGCCGGAACTGGATCCGGTACGCCGGGAACCCGCGTACGCTGTCGAGCCCGGCATACCAAAAACAGTGAGTGTTCCGAAACTCCGGCCGGGCAAGATCGGAAGCCTGGAAGTAGTTCGCGTAATTCCGGAAGGTGATCCGACCCAGGTCACGGGTCTGAACCAGTCGGATCACGTTCCCCCGTTCATAGGCCGGCAGCTCCCGGCTGTCGATCTCCAGCGTATCCACATGCCGGCTCAAGCGAACCCGGTTGGAGTCCAGCACGACGGTCTGGTGCTGCATGGTCGCGCGGTACGGATAGGTCCGTTGCAGCGTCAGCAGCCGTTCCCCGTTCTTGAACAGCTCGTCAAGGATGGTTCCCACCCCCCCATCCTCCTCACGGGGCTCGCCCTCAGCGGGACACGCCTGGGCTTCAACCGTGATCTCCGGGAGCCGGACAACCTGGCTCGCGAGCGGGATTTCCAGTCCGGACGCCGGTGCGTTGCTTCGGGCGTCGACCACCAGGCGGAGGAGGACGCTGCGGTACCCGATCTGCTGGACCCGCAGCGTCACCGTCCCGGAGGAAAGTCCCGCGAAGGAGAACCGGCCCCCTTCCGTGGCAAAAACCCGCTGATTGCGTTCAACCAGGATCAGGAGGGCGTAGCCGACCGGGGTTCCGGTGACGCTGTCGTTCACGATTCCGGAAAGGGTTCCACCGGGGGCCGTCACCGGGGTCTGTCCGACGGCCTTCGTCGTGGCGAAGACCAGGAACGCAGAGACGAGCGGAGCCGCCCGGACGCGCATGATGCTCAAAGCTACCTTCGGGGTGCGAGCTTGTCCCCCTCGCCGGGAGAAGGGATATTTCTCCCCATGCGGGTGACGACGTGGACCGAGTACAGCCTCATCATCGCGCTGCACCTGGCGCGACGGGGCCGGGCCGGGGATCCGGTGGCCGCGCGAGAGCTGTCCGAGGAGGAGCGGCTGCCGGCGGACTACGTCGAACAGATTCTGCTGCGGCTCCGGCGGGCCGGGCTGGTAGAAAGCGTTCGCGGTGCCAGGGGAGGATATTTTCTCGCCCGCGAGCCGCACCTGATCACGGTGCGCGATGTGATGACCGCTTCCGAACGGCAGACCTTCGAGCTGAACTGCACTGCACACCCGGTGGACGCGGAGCGGTGTGATCCGTCGAGTTCCTGCTCCATTCGCCCGGTGTGGTACGCTCTCCAGCGCAGGGTGGACGATTTTCTCTCGGGGATCACCCTGGCCGACCTCCTGAAGGATCAGCCCGCCGCTCCGGTGCTGGTTCCCCTCACGTCGACGGCCGGTCGCTAGACGACCGCTCCAGGGATTGATGCTCGCCCCCAACGATCTGATCCGGTATGCCCGTCACCTGACCCTGCCCGAAGTTGGCGCCGAGGGCCAGGAGGTCCTCAGCAGAGGGCGCATTCTCCTGGTGGGTGCCGGTGGGTTGGGATCACCGGCCGCCCTGTACCTCGCAGCGGCCGGCGTCGGGACGCTCGGTGTCGTGGACGCTGACCCTGTCGAATTGAGCAACCTGCAGCGTCAGATTATCCACGGAACCGGAGCATTGGGCCGTCCCAAGACCGAATCGGCGAAGGATCGCCTCCAGGATCTCAACCCCTCGGTCACCATCGACATCCACACCATTCGGCTGACTTCCAAGAACGCCATCGAGATCCTGGGGGGCTACGACCTGGCGGTCGATGGGAGTGACAATTTCCCGACCCGGTACCTCGTCAACGATGCGTCGGTCCTCCTCGGCAAGCCGTACATCTATGGCAGCATTTTCCGGTTCGACGGTCAGGTGTCTGTGTTCGCCGCGCCCGGTGGACCGTGCTATCGCTGTCTGTTCTCCGAGCCGCCGCCACCGGACCTGGTGCCGAACTGCGCGGAGGCCGGCGTGCTCGGCGTACTGCCGGGGCTCGTCGGCAGCCTCCAGGCGCTGGAGGCGATCAAGTGGCTACTGGGTGTCGGCGAGTCTCTGGTGGGCCGACTGTTGCTGGTGGACGCCCTCCGGGTGCGATTCCGGGAACTCGCGGTCTCTCGCGATCCGGATTGTGCCGGGTGCGGCGACCACCCGACCGTCACCGAGTTGATCGACTACGAGGCGTACTGCGGCGTGGGCGGCGACAGCGCGCCCGCCGGCGCCGAGGTGACCCCGGCCCGCTTGGCCGCCGAACTCACCACGCGCCAGACGGCCCGCCCCATGGTTGTGGATGTTCGGGAGCCGTGGGAGTGGGAGATCGCGCATATTGCCGGAAGCACGCTGGTTCCGCTCGGCGAGTTGCCGGCGCGGCTGGGTGAGCTCCGCCCGAGTGCGGAAATTGTCACTGTGTGCCACAGGGGGAAGCGGTCCCTCATGGCGCAACAGCTCCTGCAAGGCGCGGGATTCAAGGCCCGGTCACTTGCCGGCGGGATAGACGGTTGGGCGGCGGAAATTGAGCCAG
>Ga0187893_10001580_pt1 | contig 54199 bp, 38 predicted proteins | sample MA1701074metaG_FD_139574 | JGI IMG/M metagenome (GOLD analysis project Ga0187893, IMG submission 139574) | White microbial mat communities from a basaltic lava cave in the Kipuka Kanohina Cave System on the Island of Hawaii, USA - MA170107-4 metaG ... | reverse complement strand
GGCGTGGAGTGCGGCCGCGACGCCTCCCGTTGGCGAGCGCCCTCCGCAAGCGGGCCTGTGCCTCGAGGGGCAGCGGCTCCTGCTCCAGCAGGCTGGCCCAGGCATGGCCGCGGCGCACGTCCTCCGCGAGGCCGCGGCAGGCGCCGCACCCGGCGAGGTGAGCCTCGATGTGCGCGTTGTCTTCGTCCGACAACTCGCCGGCCACGAACCGTGCGAGGCGATCGTCGACGTGGCTCACGACAGCAGCTCCCGGCCCTCGGGCAACGCCTGGCCCAGCTGGAGAAGACCCCGTGACAGGCGCGAGGCCACGGTCCCCTCGGACAACTCGAGGGCCGCTCCGATCTCGGCGTAACTCAGGCCCGACACATAACGCAGCGCGATCACCGACCGGAGCTTCGGCGACAGGGACTGCAGCGCGCGCCTCACCCGCTGCCGCGCCTCCGCGCGCATGGCGCCGCGCTCCTGCGGGGCCAGGAGCGGCGGCAGGTGTTCCTCCTCCAGGGGCCGCAGCCGGCGTCGCGCGCGCCGCCGGTCGAGGGTGGTGTTGACCACGATGCGGTAGAGCCAGGTCGAGAAACGCGCCTCGCTCCGGAACTGCCCCAGGCGCCCCATCAGTTTCAGGAACACCTCCTGGGTGACGTCCTCCGCCTCCTGGTCGTCGCGCGCCAGGTGCAGGGCGAGGCTGTAGACGCGCGTCTTGTAGGCCTCGAACAACTCCGACCAGGCCTGGGTCTCGCCGCGCGCGCAGGCTGCGAGCAGCTGCGACTCCGCCGGCCGCGGGGGCAAGGCACCGTCCACCGTCATGGTCGCTCCCAGGACCCCCATCTTCGCAGACACCACCCGGAGTTTGGACGGCGGGACCGGGGCTTTCCTTCCGTGAGATCCTGCCAGGGGAAGGATCCGCCCGGGGGCGCGTCTCAAGGGGGACTGCCATGCGCCGGTCGATTCCGCTGAACCTCGCGATCGCCGTCGGCCTCGCAGCGTGTGCCTCGCACCCCCCGGCGCTGCCGGTGGCGGCGGTCGCCCCTGCGCTGTCTGCTCCGGCCGAGGCCGCGGCGCCGCCGGCAGTGGCGCCCCCGGCCGATGTGTTCCGCGAGCACGTGCGTCCCGTGTTGGCCCAGCGGTGTGCTCCCTGCCACGAGCCCGGCGGCAGGATGTACGAGCGCATGCCCTTCGACGATCCCGAGACCATACGCGGCCACCGCGACGGTGTGTTGCGCCGCTTGAAGGGTGACGACCGCGCCGCGGTGGAGGCGTGGCTGGACGGAGGTTGAGGCCGCTCGGCGCCTCGCCGGACCCACCCGGCTTCCCTATACTCGGGGCGTGGTGGAGCTGGAGGCGGCGATCGATGCTCTGTATGCGCGGCCCCTGGTGGAGTTCACGCCGGCGCGCGACGCTCTCGCAGCCCAGCTGAAGAAGAACGGGATCCGAGACGCTGCCGCGCGGGTCAAGGCCCTGGCCAAGCCGGGCGTCGCGCCCTGGGCCGTCAACCAGCTCCACCATCACGAGCTTGGGCGCCTCGACGCCTTCTTCGAGGCGGCGGCGGGCCTGCGGGAAACGCAACGCGCCGGCAGCGCCGACGACTTCCGCGCCGCCCAGGCGCTGCGGCGCGAAACCCTGCAGGCTCTGGTCCGCGAGGTCGAGGGCCGACTCCGCGGCGCCGGCCACGCGGTGACGCCGGCGGCGCTGCACAGGATCGAGCGCAGCCTCGAAGGCCTCGCCGCCAACGGCTGGCCCGAGGGTGTCTCACCGGGGCGGCTCACCGAGGATCTCGAGCCGCCGGGCTTCGACGCCTTCTCCGGCCTCGCCGTCTCGCCGGCGCCCTCCGCTCCCGCGGCCAGCTCGGCTCCGGCTCGCGCCAGGGGCCAGGCCGCTCCGGGCCAGGCGCGGCGCCAGGCCGTCGAGAGCGCCGAGGCCGCGCTGGGCGAGGCGCAGGACGCGCTGCGGCTGGCGAAAAAGGCCTCGGCCCAGGCCGCCGCGGCCGCCGACCACGAGCGCCACGCCCAGCAGGGGGCCCAGGAGGAGCTGCAGCGGGCGTCCCAACGCGCCCGTGAGGCGACCGAACGCGCCGAGCGCGCGTCCTTCGAGGCCCGGCGCGCCGCCACGGCGCTCTCAGAAGCCGAGCGCCGTCTCGAGGCCGCTCGTGCCCAGCTCGACCGCGCGCGCCGGTCGTTCTGACCGGGGTCGCGTTCACGGCTGCGCGGGGCGCCGGTTAGACTGGGCGCTTGAGCCGTTTCAAGCTCACGATCGAATACGCGGGCACGCGTTACCGCGGCTGGCAGAGCCAGAAAAGCGCCCGGTCGATCCAGGGCGAAATCGCGAACGTCGTCCGCAAGGTCGCGATCCGCGAGGATTTCGAGCTCAAGGGCTCGGGCCGCACCGACGCAGGCGTTCACGCCCTGGGCCAGGTGGCGCACCTGGACCTCAACACCAGGCTGACGCCCGAGGCGCTGCGTTTCGCACTGAACGACAACCTGCCCGCGGACATCCACGTGTTGCGAGCCGAACACGTGCCGCGGGCCTTCCACGCCCGCCACGATGCCGTGGCCCGGAGCTACCTCTATCAAGTGTCGCGTCGGCGCGCAGCGCTCCTCAAGCCCTACGTGTGGTGGATCAAGGACCCCCTCGCTGTGGGGCCCATGAGGGAAGGTGCCGCCCACTGCCTGGGCCTCCACGACTTCCAGTCCTTCACGGAGGTGAAGCCGGAGCAGGCCGCGACCCGGGTCAAGCTGGATCGCCTCGAGATCGCCGAGGAGGGCGCCTTGATCCTGTTCCGGGTCGAAGCCTCGCATTTCCTGTGGAAGCTGGTGCGACGCCTGGTCGGGGTGTTGGCCGAGGTGGGGCGCGGCAAACTCAGCGCTCGCGACGTGCGGGCGTTCCTGGAGGCTCGCTCGGAGACGCCGGCGCGCCTCACCGCGCCGCCCTCGGGACTGTTCCTGGAGCGTGTGTTCTACGAAGGCGACAACCGCGAGCGGCCGCTGCGGCCCGCCCTGCATCTGGGCAAGGAGGGCTCGTGACGCCTCGGTTTCGCGGCGTGGTGTTCGACCTGGACGGCACTCTCGTCGACAACCTGGGTTTCCACGTCGAGGCCTTCGCGCTGTTCGTGCGCCGCCACGGCCTGCCGCCGATGGACCACGCGATGCGCGGGCGCCTCGACGGCAAACGCAACCGCGACATCTTCCCGATCCTGCTCGGCCGGCCGCTCGACCCGACGAGTTTCCAGCGGTTCGAGGACGAGAAGGAGGGCCTCTACCGCGAGCTGAGCCGCGGCCGCCTGCAGCCCCTGCCGGGCCTTGGCCGGCTGCTGGACCTGCTGGAGGCGCGGGGCATCGGGGCGGCCGTCGCCACCTCAGCGCCGGCCGCCAACGTCGACCACACCCTGGAGGAGCTGGGCCTCTCCAGGCGCTTCCGTGCCGTGGTGCGCGGCGACCAGGTGCCGCACGGCAAACCCGCCCCCGACGTGTTCCTCGAAGCCGCCCGCCAGCTGGGCGTGCCGGCCGCCGCCTGCCTCGCCTTCGAGGACGCCCCGGCGGGGGTGAGTGCGGCCAAGGCCGCGAACATGACCTGCATCGCGCTCACCACCAGCTTCACACCCGAGGAGTTCGCAGCAAATGGCGCGCGTCCCGACGCAGCGTTGCCGAACTTCGAGTCGTTCCTGTCGAGCTGGGGGGACCGCCTGGCGGAGGGAACGGTGGCGACCCTGCCCAGGTAGACGGCGCCCGCGATACACGAGACCCCGTGCTCCCATCCCCTTGCCCAGGTCCGCGAGGCGTCCACTTAAGGATCATGTCCACCGTGGCGACCGCGATCGGGTGGTAAGCGGGGCGCGCCCTGCTGTAGATCCTCCGCGCCAGCTCCCGCGTCCGGGGGTGTTCGTCCAGTGCCGTATACAGCGGGCGCAGGAACTTGCGGCGGCCCATGCGGGTCAGGAATGCCTCCAGCGCCGGGTAGGCCGCGGTGTAGTCGGCGCGAATCGCCTTCTCGAGCCACGCGCTGAGGATCTCGGAGTTGCCCGAGCGGGTCAAGGCGAAGCGCGCATCGAGGGCCTGCATCTGGGCCGCCGCCAGCCTCCCGGGCAACTCGTTCAAGAACAGCAGCCACTCGGCCGTGACCCAACGCGCGGCCGCCTCGGGAAGCGCGCCGGTCCCGGCGAAGGCCTGGGCTGCCGCCTTCGCGTCCCGGTAAGCGCGTGACTCGGGCACGTCCAGGTTGGACGGAATGCCGGGGCGGTACACCCACTCCTCGACGCGCAGCTCCGACCAGGTCCTGGCGTCGTCCTGGAACAGGTCGCGCTTCAGTATCTCCAGGAAACGCGGGGTCGTCATGCTGGTGAACGCGTGCCGATCGAAGTAGCCGCGCAGGAACGCGTCGAACCGGTCGCGTCCGAAGTGGCGCTCCAGCAGGAACAGCAGGTTCGCGCCCTTCTGGTAGGCCACCGCCGTCGTGCCCTCGTCGGGATCGCGGCCCTCGAGGTCGAGCACGAGGGCGGTGTCGGCGGGACGGGTGCGCTCGAGCTGGGCGACCTCGCGGCGCAGCTCCTGCTGGGCGAGGATACGCTCCATGGCGGCCAGGTCGGCGCCGCTGAGCTCCTCGATGATGCGGTTCTCGATGTAGGAGGTGAAGCCCTCGTTCAGCCAGAAGTCCGACCAGGTGGCGTTGGTGACCAGGTTGCCCGACCAGGAGTGGGCCAGCTCGTGCGCCATCACGTTCACGAGGCTTCGGTCGCCCGCGATCAGGGTGGGTGTGGCGAAAGTGAGGCGGGGGTTCTCCATCCCGCCGTACGGAAAGCTGGGCGGCAGCACGATGGTGTCCCAGCGGCCCCAGCGGTAGCGGCCATAGAGCCGCTCGGCGATCTCGACCATCTTCTCCACGTCGCGGAACTCGCTGGCGGCGGCCTCGAGCAGCGCCGGCTCTGCGTAGACGCCGGTGCGCGGGCCCAGCGCCTGGAAGGCGATCTCGCCGGCCGCCAGGGCGATCAGGTACGGCGGGATCGCCTGGTCGAGGTGGAAACGGAAGATGCCGCGTTCGGGCTCGTGTGTTCCGTGGTCGGCGCTCATCACCACCTGCATGCCGGCGGGCACGCGAACGGTCGCGTCGTAGCTGACCCGGGCTCCGGGGCTGTCGGCGCAGGGGACGAAGCTGCGCGCGTGGATGGCCTGGGACTGCGTGAGCAGGAACGGCAGCCGGCCCGAGGTCTGTCTCGGCTCCAGCCACTGGAGCGCCGAGGCGCCCGGGCTCGTCTCGTATTCGATGCGGACCTTGGCGGGGCGCTGACCCGCGAGATCGATGCGGAGGCGTTGGCCGAGGTACTCGACCGGAACGCCCAGCGCGAAACCCAGCGCCTGGCCGCTCGCCGCATCCGTCACGCGCCGGATCGTCAGCTCGCGGGTGTCGAGATCCAGGAACGCAGGGGCGGCCTCCGCGGCGTACGACAGCGTCAGCTCGTTTGTGCCCCGGATGCGCCGCGCCTCGAAGTCGAGGGCCAGGTCGAGGGAGAGGTGTACGGGTCGCACGGCCTCGAGGTTCGACAACGTGTGGACGTCGCGGGGCGCAGCCAGCGCCAGCAGGGCGCAGACCAGACCAGCGTTCAACGGGCGGTCCCGCCGACCGTGATCTCCGAGACCAGGATGGTGGGCAGCCCCACGCCCACGGGCACGTTTTGCCCGGCCTTGCCGCAGGTGCCGACACCCTCGTCGAGCTTCAGGTCGTGGCCGATGCGCGTGACCTTGGTCAGGATGTCGGGGCCGTTGCCGATCAGGGTCGCGCCGACCACGGGCGGGCCGATGCGCCCGTCCTCGATCAGGTACGCCTCGGTCGCCGAGAACACGAACTTGCCGCTGGTGATGTCCACCTGGCCGCCGCCGAAGTGTTTGGCGAAGAGCCCGCGCTTGACCCCGCGCACGATCTCCTCGGGGTCGTCCTGGCCCGCGAGCATGAAGGTGTTGGTCATGCGCGGCATCGGGATGTGGGCGTAACTCTGGCGCCGGCCGTTGCCGGTCGGGTCCATCTTCATCAGGCCGCTGTTGAGGCGGTCCTGCAGGTAGCCGCGCAGGATGCCGTCCTCGATCAGCACCATGCGTCCGGGCCGGTGGCCCTCGTCGTCCACGTTGAGGCTGCCGCGGCGGTCTCGGATCGAGCCGTCGTCGACCACCGTCACGCCCGGAGCGGCGACGCGCTGGCCGATGCGCCCGCTGAAGGCCGAGGTGCCCTTGCGATTGAAGTCGCCCTCCAGGCCGTGGCCGACGGCCTCGTGGAGCAGGATGCCCGGCCAGCCGGGTCCCAGCACCACGGGCATCGGGCCGGCCGGGGCCTGCTTCGCGCCCAGCATGGTGACGGCCATGCGTGCGGCCTCCCGGGCGAAGTGCTCGGGGGGCTTCTCGGCGAAAAACTCGGGGCCCACGCGTCCGCCGCCGCCGCTCGTGCCCTCGCGCCGGACCCCGCCCTCGCTCGCGATCACCGAGACGCGGATCGAGAACAGCGGCTGCACGTCCTCCACCAGCACGCCCATCGAGTTGGCGATACGCACCCGCTTGGTCTCGTCCGCCAGGGACACGATCACCTTCTCGACCCGTGGGTCGAAGGCGCGGGCCGCGCGGTCGGCGCGCTCGACCAGGGCGATACGCTCGGCGACGTCGAGGTCCGACACCGTGCTCTCCCCGTAGCGCCGCTCCACGGCCGCCGGGCTCACGGGCTCGGGGGGCAACTCGCGGTTGCCCTCGGCGATGTAGGCCGCGGTCTCGGCCGCACGTTTCATCGCCGGCCAGGACAGGTCGTCGGTGTAGGCGTATCCGGTCTTGTCGCCCGAGACGACCCGCACCCCCAGGCCGCAAGCGACACCCGCGGACGCCGTGCGCAGGATGCCCTCCTCGAGCAGGATCGAGGAGGTGCGGTGATGCTGGAAGTAGAGGTCCGCGAAGTTACCGCCCCGGGCGAGCGCCCGGCCCAGCAGCTTCTCCATCTCCGCGACCGGAACCTCGGCGGGCGTGCGCGCCCGTTCGTCCGCGCCCATGACAGCACTATAGCCCACGGCCCCCGGTGAGACGAGCCGGGGCCGCGGTTGCGGTTAGAGTGCGCGCGTGACCGGACGCACCGCCGGGCTGACGGCCGCGACGCTGGTGTTTTTCGCGGCGAACTCGCTGCTGTGCCGCGCTGCGCTCCGGACCGGACTCGCCGACGCCGCGAGTTTCACCGTGCTGCGGCTGTTCTCGGGGGTGCTGATGCTCGCCGTGCTGGTCTGGCTGCGGACCCGCGGCTGGCCGCGCGGGGGGAGCTGGGGCTCGGGCCTCGCATTGGCCGGCTACGCGCTGGCCTTCTCCTTCGCCTACCTGCGGATCGATGCCGGCACGGGAGCGCTCGTGTTGTTCGCCGCGGTCCAAGGCGGGATGGTCGGCTGGGGCATTCTGCACGGTGAGCCTCCACGGCGCCTCGAATGGCTGGGCCTGCTGGTGGCGATCGCAGGACTGGCCCTGCTGGCGAGGCCCGGCCGGGCCGCGCCCGACCCCTTCGGGCTTGGCTTGATGGCGCTCTCCGGCCTGGCCTGGGCGGCCTACTCCCTGCGTGGTCGGGGGGCGCGGGACCCCCTCGCCACCAACGCCGACAACTTCGGCCGCGCCACGCTCCTGGCGCTGGGCGCTCTGCTGCTCGCTCCCCAGCAGAAGCTCACGCCTGCGGGGCTGGCGCTGGCGGCCGCCTCCGGCGCCATCGCCAGCGGCCTCGGTTACACGTTGTGGTACGCGGCCCTGCGCGGGCTCGGCAGCACCCAGGCGGCCGTGGTCCAACTCGCCGTGCCGGCGCTGGCCGCCGCGGGCGGCGTGCTGCTCCTGGGCGAGAGCATCAGCTTGCGCCTGGCGTTGTCCGGCGCTGCGATCCTGGGCGGGATCGCCCTCGTCTTCACCGCGCGCCGCTGACCGCGGCTCAGGCGACGCGGTTGCGGCCGCCCTCCTTGGCCCGGTACAGCGCCTTGTCGGCTTCGCGAAGCAGGCCGCCGGGGGAGTCCACGCGAGGGGAAGGATAGGTTGCGACGCCGATCGAGACCGTGACCCGGCTCTCGCGGTTCCCACCGGTGCGGAAGACGTGGGAGGCGATGGCCGTGCGCAGGCGTTCGGCCGTGCGCAGGCCCTCGTCCTGATTGGTGTGGGGCAGGATGCAGACGAACTCCTCGCCGCCGTAGCGGCCCACGGAGTCCACCACACGCAGCGCGTCCTTCAGGATCCGCGCCACGTCCCGCAGGATCACGTCGCCGGCCTGGTGGCCCTGCTCGTCGTTGACCCTCTTGAAGTAGTCGATGTCGATCATCAGCAGGCTGACGCCGCCCTCGTAGCGGCCGACCCGCCCGAACTCGTTGGCCACCTGCTCCATGGTGTGGCGGTGGTTGAAGAGACCGGTGAGCGAGTCGCGGATCGAGAGGCTCCGCACCTTTTCGAACAGCCGGCTGTTCTCCATCACGATCTTGGCCTGGTGGGCGGCGTTGGCGAGGAACGCCTCCGACTCGCCGCCGATGCGCGCTGCGGCCTTGCCGGCGAAGCACAGGACGCCGCTCAGGGCATCGTTGGTCCGGATCGGATACGCAGCGAATCCGCCCAGCGCCGTCTCCTCCGGCCCGCCGCCTGCCGTGTCGGTGAACAGACGGGCCTGGACCTTCGCGAAGGGCACCCGCTCGCGCTCCTTGCCCACGACCTCCAGCAGGCGCGCCTTGGTTTCCTCGATCATGGTCGCGGAGGCGGGACGATGGACCAGCAGGAAGATGTCGAGGTCGTCCCCGTCCACGAACCCCATGGCGCCCACCGTGTAGTCCACCACGCGGGTCAGCACCCGCATCACCGAGGTGAAGGTCTCGTCGAAATTGACCAGGCTGCGCGCCACACGGCCCAGCTCGGAGAGCAGCGTGGCCTCGAAAAGCTTGCGGTCCAGCAGCTCGTTGACGCGGGTCAACACGTCCACCGAGCTCCGCTGGGCCGCGCCGCGCGCCTCGCGGGGCGTGGCGACGATCTTGCGTACCAGCTCCAGGATGCCCTGGGGGTCGGCGTCCTTCGTGACGTAATGGTCGGCCCCGGTTTCGAGGCCCCAGAAGCGGTCGCCGGCCTGGTCCTTGCTCGTCAACATCACCACCGGGACCTGCTTCGTCGCGACCTCGGTCTTCAGGAAACGGCAGGCCTGGTAGCCGTTCATGCGCGGCATCATCACGTCCAGGATGATCAGGGACACGTCTTCGGCGAAGGCCTTCTCCACCGCCTCCAGGCCGTCCTTGGCGGTGACTACCTCGAGGCCGGCGCCCTGCAGGATTTTTTCGATCATGCGCAGGACGAGCGGGCTGTCGTCGGCGATGAGGACTTTCGGGGCGCTCATGGGGAGTGCCTCCGGGCCGCTCCTTAGGTTGGACCGGAAAAGGGCGGTCATCTTAACATGCGGTCGAACCTTGGAGCGGTCGGCGTCGTCCATGCCTGTTTGGGGACGCTCCGCAACTGTCCGCAGCTCCCCGGAGGCTCAGCGCAAACATGGCACCCCGGACGAAGAAGATCCTCGCCGGCGCGGGTGTTGTCGTGGTGCTGGCTGCGGCCGTCGGCGTACACCGGTTCCGGGAGGCCCGGGGCAGGGTCGCGATCCAGACCGAGCGGGTCTCCAAACGCAACCTGACCTCGATCGTATCCGCCTCCGGCGAGGTCCGCCCCAAGCGTTACGTCAACATCTCGGCCAACGTGTCCGGCCGCATCGACCGGCTCCTGGTGAAGGAGGGCGACCACGTGCGCCAGGGCCAGCTCCTGGCACGCATCGATTCCACGCGTTTCGCGGCCGACGAGCGGCAGAGCCAGGCGGCAGTGCGTTCCGCCCGCGCCGACCTCGAGCGGGCCAAGGCCGACCGAGAGGTCACGCGCCTGGTTTACGAGCGCACGCTCCAGATGCACCAGGAGCAGCTGGTCTCCGACCAGCAGTTCGACCAGTCCTCGGCGGAGTACGAGATGAAAAAAGCGAGCGTGGCCTCGCTCCAGAGCCGGATCGCCCAACTCGAGGCGGCCCTCGAGTCGAGCGCCGACAACCTCGAGAAGACCTCGGTCATCTCCCCGATGGACGGCGTCGTCACCAGCCTGGTCAAGGAGGAGGGTGAGGTCGTGATCGGCGCCCAGAGCTTCCAGCCCACCGTGATCATGACCGTGGGGGACCTGTCGGTGATGGAGGCCGAGGTGCTGGTGGACGAGACGGACATCCGCAACGTCGCCCTGGGCCAGCGGACCAAGGTGCGCGTGGACGCCCTCGACCGCGTCGAGATCCAGGGCGAGGTGACCGAGATCGGCTCCTCTGCGATCCCAAGGGGGACGACGTCCAGCGGTGTCGCCAGCAGCGCCAACACCGGCAACCAGGCCAAGGACTTCAAGGTCACGATCACCCTCGAGGATCCGCCTCGGGCGCTGCGTCCGGGCCTGAACGCCACCGCCGACATCGAGACCGCGCGCAGGGCCGAGGTGGTCGCGGTGCCGATCCAGGCGGTGGTGGTGCGCCAGGTGGACAAGCAGGGCAAGGTGGTGGACCCGGGAGAGCTTGCCGAGGGCCAGCCCGCCGGCGGCGCCCTGGTCAGCAAGCGAGACCTGGAGGAGAAGGAGGGTGTTTTCGTGGTGGTCGAGGACGCAGCGGCCTTCCGTCCCGTCAGGACCGGCATCCTGGGCGAGACCGACATCGAGGTCAGCGAGGGCCTGAAGGAAGGCGACGAGATCGTGACCGGCTCCTACAAGACCTTGCGCACGCTGAAGGACAAGGCGAAAGTGAAGCTGGAGCGAAAGTGAAGCTGGAGAAGGAAAAGGAGCGCTTGTGAGCGCAGAACCCGCACTGCAGACCTCCGCCGTGATCCGCGCCGAGGACCTCTGGCGCACCTACGTCATGGGCTCCGAGGAGATCCACGCCCTGCGCGGGGTGAGCTTCGAGATCCAGCCCAACGAGTACGTCGCGATCATGGGGCCCTCGGGCTCGGGCAAGTCGACGCTGATGAACCTGATCGGCTGCCTCGACACGCCGTCACGGGGCCGCTACTTCCTGCGCGGACGCGAGGTCTCGTCGATGAACGACGACGAGCTGGCCGAGATCCGCAACCGCGAGATCGGCTTCGTGTTCCAGACCTTCAACCTGCTGCCGCGGGCCAGCGCCCTGCAGAACGTGGAGCTGCCCCTCGTCTACGCGGGGATCTCCCGTGAGGCCCGCATCGCCCAGGCCAAGAAGGCCCTCGAGCTCGTGGACCTGGCCCCACGCATGACCCACCGGCCCAACGAGCTGTCGGGCGGCCAGCGCCAGCGGGTGGCGATCGCCCGGGCCCTGGTCATGGGCCCCTCGATCCTGCTGGCCGACGAGCCCACCGGCAACCTCGACACCGTCACCGGCAGCGAGATCATGGGGCTGTTCGGCAAACTCCACGGCGGGGGCAACACCATCATCCTGGTGACCCACGAGCGCGACGTGGCCGAGCACGCCCACCGCATCATCCACATCCGGGACGGGACGATCGAAAGTGACGAGCGTCGCTAGAAGGTCCCCGTCCGCCCCGGCGCCGCAGCTGTGAGGGGCGATGCCGTTCTCTGAAGCCGTACGTCTCGCGGTCGCTTCCCTGCGCGCCAACAAGCTGCGCTCGTTCCTCACCGTGCTCGGGATCCTGATCGGCGTCAGCTCCGTGATCGCGGTGGTCGCGATCATCAACGGCCTCGACCGCTACATCGCGGACCGGGTCCTGGAGCTGGGCACCAAGAGCTTCAGCGTCCAGAAGCTCCCCGACATCATCACCAGCGCCAGCCAGTGGATCGAGATGCAGAAACGCAAGGACGTCACGCTGCAGGACCTGGAGGCGGTGCGGCGTGGCTGCTCCTTGTGCAGCGAGGTCGGGGCCATGGTGGCCACCACCCGGGACGCCAAGTTCGGCCGCACCGTGCAACGCGACGTCCGGGTGATGGGCGTCACCGAGAACTACAGCCGGATCGGCTCGGTCCGGGACCTGATCGCCGGCCGGCACCTGATCCACGACGACGTGGCGAACGCCCGCAACGTGGTGGTGATCGGGGCCGACCTGATGGACGCGTTTTTCGGGATGACGGAGCCCCTGGGCCGCGCCCTCAGCGTCGACAGCCGCGAGTACAAGGTGGTGGGGGTGGCGGAGCGCAAGGGCAGCGTGTTCGGCGAGAGCCAGGACAACTTCGTCTGGATGCCGATCACGCTCTACCGCAAGTACTACGGCAGCCGCCGTTCCATCACGATCCAGGCCGAAGCGCGCTCCATGGATACGTTCCAGGAGGCGCAGGATCAGGCCCGGGTCATCATGCGGGTGCGGCGACACCTCGAATACGTCGATGCCGACGATTTCAACATCGAGACCGGCGAGAGCGTGCTGGAGTTCTGGAAGTCGGCCACCCAGGGCATCTACGCCGCCACCCTGCTCGTGACCGCCATCAGCCTGGTGGTGGGGGGGGTGGTGGTGATGAACATCATGCTGGTGTCGGTGACCGAGCGCACCTCGGAGATCGGCGTGCGCAAGGCGCTGGGCGCCAAGCGCCAGGACATCCGCCGCCAGTTCGTGGTGGAGTCCGTGATCCTCTCGATCTTCGGCGGCGGTCTGGGTGTGCTGGGGGCGACGTTGTTCGCCAAGGGGTTGGGCGCCGTGTTGGGCAACATCATGTCGGCGGACTTCGTGGCGCCGGTGCGGTTGTGGGCCGTGTTGCTGGCGCTGGCGGTGTCGAGCCTGGTCGGCCTGGTGGCCGGGCTGTATCCGGCCAACCGCGCCGCGGCCCTGGACCCGATCGCCGCCCTGCGCCAGGAGTGACCCGGTGAAGCTGCACAGCCCGCTGCTCCTGGAGATGCGCGAGGCGATCAGCCTGGGCCTGGCCGCGATCAAGGCCTACAAGCTGCGCGCCGGCCTCACCGTCCTCGGGGTGGTGATGGGGATCATGACCGTGATCGGCATGAGCTCGGTGGTGGCGGGTCTCAACGCGTCGATGGCGCGCCAGATCGAAGGCCTGGGGGCATCGGTGGTGTTCGTGCGGCCCCACAACCCCGGCGAGAACCTGCCCGAGGAGGAGCGCCGCAAACGCAAGGGCATCACCGAGCGGGAGGTCAAGGCGGTGATCGAGCGTTGCACGGCCTGCCTCGCCATCTCGCCGATGGAGCCCCTGTTCGGCAACACCATCAAGTACGGCAACGAGACCGTGCGCGACGCGCAGATCTTCGGCACCACCGCGGCCTACGAGACCGTCCACGACATCTACATGGCCAAGGGCCGCTTCTTCTCGGACCTGGACGTGAGCCGCGGCGCCAGGGTCGTGGCGTTGGGGGCCGACATCGCCGAGACCCTGTTCCCGTACATCGACCCCCTGGACAAGCAGGTGCAGATCGACGGCCGGCGCTTCAGGGTCGTCGGCGTGATGGAGAAGAAGGGCAAATTCCTGTGGATGAACCGCGACAACTTCATCGCCGTGCCCAAAGGCTCGGTCCAGAGGAAGGACGAGCGCTTCAACTTCATCGTGGCCGACGTCAGGCCGCTGAGCCCCGCCCACATCGAGTTGGCCGTGGCGCAGGTGCGGGAGATCATGCGCCGCGAGCGCAAGCTGCGCTTCTGGCACGCCGACAACTTCGGCGTGTTCACCCAGGACACCCTCACCAACCTGTACCGTCAGATCACCGGCGGGATCTACATGGTGATGATCGCGATCTCCTCGATCGGCCTGGTGGTGGGCGGCGTCGGCGTGATGAACATCATGCTGGTGACCGTCACCGAGCGCACCCGGGAGATCGGCCTGCGAAAGGCCCTGGGCGCCAAGCGCCGCGACATCGGCTGGCAGTTCCTGACCGAGGCCATGACGCTCACGGGCGTGGGTGGACTGCTGGGCATCGCCGCGGGTGGCGTGATCGCCCTGATCGTCGACGCCTTCTCGCCCTTCCCGGCCGTGCTCCAGCCGCTCTGGGTGGGCGTCGGCTTCGCCACCGCCGTGATCGTCGGTCTGGTGTTCGGCCTCTGGCCGGCCATCAAGGCCTCCCGGCTCGACCCCATCGAAGCGCTGCGTCACGAGTGACGATCGATCGTGCCGCCGCCGGACTCTGGCGCCTTGCGCGCCGCGCGGGTCCGCGGTATTCTCCGTGTTCCTCTCGCTCGGGCGCCCCTAGCTCAGTTGGATAGAGCGACAGACTACGAATCTGTAGGTCGCAGGTTCGAATCCTGCGGGGCGCACCAACCTTAAAATCAGATACTTAGAGCCGGCTCCTTGGGTGTCGATTGTGGGCGCGCAATCCTTCGGGGTTGCGCCCGGGGTTGCACCCCGTTCTCGGCTCGAGTCTGAGGCGGGTGACGAAACAGATCCCCACATCCATAGACAAGGGTTTCCTTGAAGTCCCCGGAGTCGGCAGGGGAAAGGCACGCTCCTGATGGGCCGCCGGCTCTACGAGCTCGAGCGCTGAGCGGCCGCTCCGGCCTCAGAAGGTCAAGCGCGCGTTGAGGCGGAAATCCCGCCCTGGCAACGGAACGAGGTCCTTGAGGAAGGAGGAGTGCACGCGGCCCTCCTCGTCGGTGAGGTTCGTCCCCCTGAGCACGACGTCGAGGACGCTCCGGCCCAGGAAGAAGCGGTAGCCCAGGCTCGCGTTCAGGAACGTGTAGCCTTCCGTGGGAAGCTCGTTGTGGGGGACGCGGGCCTGCTCGAGGGCGCCGCGCATCTCCAGGCGCGCGTTCCACCGGACGCTGAGATAGTGGAGGGCGACCGAGTAGCGGGTCGGGGGGATGCGCGGCAGGTCCTCGTCCACGTCGCTGAGCCGGGCTCGCACCAGGTCGCCGGACAGCTCCAGGTCCAGGTGATGCGGCTCGCTCTCCAGCAGATCGAAGTGGGCGCTCACCTCGGCTCCAGCGAAGCGAGCGTCCTTCTGGACATAACGCACCACCTGCAAGCCGTCCTCCTCCTCGCCGGTCAGCTCCTCGAAGATGTATTTGTCGAACCAGTTTCCGAACAGCGTCAGCTCGCCGGTGAAGCGTCCCGACCGCTGGCGCAGTGCCAGGTCCAGGCCGTAGCTCGTCTCCTTGTCGAGGTCGGGATCCCCGACCTCGAACGCCCGGGTGGCGATGTGGGGGCCGTTGGAGTACAGCTCCTCCGCGTTGGGCAGCTTCACCGACCGCGCCAGCGTGAGAGCCAGGCCGAAGCCGCCCTTGGCGGTCCACACCAGGCCAGCCGAGCCGCTCAGCCCGTCGAAGGAGCGGCTCAGGGGCTCTTCGCCGAGGGCGTCGGCGGCCTGGTTCTCGTAGCGGAGGCCGAACTGGCCCCGCAGCGCACCGCGGCCAACGTCCTCGAAGGCGAAGAGGGCAAAGGTGCGGGTCTCGGTGGGCGGCACGAAGGCCTCGGCGCCGATCGCCTCGAAGTCGCGCCTCATGACCTGGGCGCCGAAGGAGCCCGACAGGGCGCCCACGGGCTTCTGGAGAAGCTCGAGACGACCCTCCCAGGCGTCGTTGTTGAACGTGGTCCCGACCTCGTCGCCCTCCAGCTCGACGTGCGTGTAGTCGGCCACGCCGAAGCGGAGCTTGGCGGCCCGGAAGCCGCCGAAGGGCTCAGTGTAGCCGCCGCGGAAGTCCACGCGCCGCTGCTCCAGATCGACCCGCACAGGCGCCTCCTCGGCGTGGGCGTGGCCGCCCGGGACGCCGTACAGGGTGTCGAACCCGCTGGCCGAGAGGCCCATGAAGCCCCTCTGGCCCACCAGGGTCGCGCTGACGCCCGCGCTCTCGCTCTCGATGGCGCTGTTGGGGAGCGTCTCGAAGGCAGGCTCCTCGGCGTGCTCCTCTTCCTCCGATCGCAGGATCGCCGACTCGGCGAAGCCCGGGATGCTCAGGTCGTCGGTTTCGCGCCGCGCGTAGTCGCCCCGGACCACGAGGGGCCCGCGACCCAAGCGCAGCGCTCCGGCCCCGGACTTCTCGTTCGACACCGATCCCAGGGCCAGGTCGAGGGTGCCGCCGAAACGGCGCTCCGGGGCGACGGACTGGATGCGTTGGTCGATCATGTTCACGACGCCCCCGACCGCGCTGCTGCCGTAGAGGAGCGTCGCGGGACCGCGGACCACCTCCACGCTTTCGGTCCCGATCGGGTCGTAGCTGACGGCGTGGTCGGGGCTGGTGCTGGAGGCGTCGAAGGTCCCGATGCCGTCTTCGAGAATCCGAATGCGGTCGCCGCCGATGCCCCGGATGATGGGCCGGCTCGCGCCGGGACCGAAATAGGTGGAGCTGACCCCGGGGAGCTTACTCAGCGTCTCGCCCAGCGTCGGCTCCATCCGGAGCCGCAGCTCCTGGCCCTCCAGAACCGCCACCGGCTGCGCCAGCTCGTCGCGGCTGCGCGCGTCCGGCTGCGCGGTCACCACCACCACCTCGTGGTGCACGTCCGCGTCGAGGACCGCGTCGAGGCTGACCTCCTGACCCGCCTCGACCTCGACGCGGGAGACGCTCCTGCCGAAGCGTGGGCTCGCGGCCACAACGAGGTACGTACCAGGAGGCACACCCTCGAACCGGAAGCGCCCGTCGGCGTCAGTCCGGGTGTTCCGCCGCAGGTCCACCACCACCACCTGCGCCGCCTCGGCCGGCCCGCCCCCGGCGGCCGTCACCTTGCCTGCGATCGAACCCGTTTCTTGCGCGACGGCTTGCGGCGCGAAGCCCGGCGTGAACAGGGTGAACAGGAGAGCCATTTGGATGGCGGCGAGAGGCATACGATCAGCGCGGGACATGGACACCTCGGTCGGGGAGGCCGTTCGGCGGGCGACGCCCGGGATAGCGCTCACCACGACAAACTATTCATGGACAACAGCATCCAGGAGGACCAAGGTAGCCACACTAGCGAGCCGACCATACGCCGTTCGAATGAACGGTCGTCCCTGACCGTTGAGCGGTCGCAGAGTGCGACGAGTGGTCCTGTCCCAGAGGAGACGGCTCAGGTCAGAGTCGCAGCAGCCTGTCCCGGAGCATCCGAGCCTGGGCTCGGCTGACCTGAAGCTCCTGCTTGTTCCCGAGGATCGCGAGGTAGGTGCCGCCGGGCATGGGGCTGAAGCGCGCAATGACCCTGATGTTCGCCAGCGTGCCTCGTGACAAGCGCAAGAACCGGGCGGGATCGAGCCGGGCCTCGAGATCCTTCAGCCGGTACGAGATGACGTGCTGCTCGTTCCGGAGCGTCGTGATTCGGAGCAGCTCGCCTTCGGCCACGACGGACGCCACCTGCTCGACGGGAAGCAGCATGACCTCGTCGCGCTGGCGCACCGGGATACGTTCGAGATAGGCGAGCCGGCTCGTGCTCTCGTATTCAGCGCCAGCGCTGGCGAGATGCCGGCGCTGCTCCTGCCGCCAGTCGGGGCGCTCGAGCCGCTCGCGCGCCCGGTCGAGCGTCTCGCGCATGCGCTCCGGCGACACCGGCTTCAGGAGGTAATCGATCGCGTTCACCTCGAAGGCCTTCACGGCGTACTCGTCGTAAGCGGTGACGAATGCGACGAGCGGCATCGAGTCCCTGGGCAGCAAGCGCACGACGCCGATGCCGTCCAGCTCGGGCATGCTGAGATCCAGGAGGGCTAGGTCCGGTTCGAGCTTCTCGATGACGCGAACCGCCTCCGTGCCCGTGGCCGCTTCGCCGACGATTTCCGCGTCGGCGAAAGGGCGAAGCACGTCGAGCAGCAGCGCCCGCGCCGGGCGTTCGTCGTCCGCCACGACGACACGCAGGCGCTGGCTCACACCGAAGCCCCGGTCCGCTCGAGGGGCCGAGCCTCCGCCGAGTCCTGAGGCGCCGCCTCGACACCCATCGACGCGGGGCCGCCGGGAATGCGCAGCGTCACGCGCGTGCCAAGGCCGGGCTGGCTTGCGATCTCGAGCGACGCACGCGTCCCGTAGTAGGCGCCGAGCCGCCGCTCGATGCTCGAAAGCCCGAGCCCTCTGTCCCGGCCAGCGGCGATGCGGCCTTCGCTGGCGCCCACGCCCGTGTCCACGACCTGGAGACTCAGCGTCTCGTCTCCCCGGTGCCGGCGCGCGACGATCGAGACCTCGCCCCCCTCGGCGCGGAGGGTGATGCCGTGCTTGATGGCGTTCTCGACCAGCGGTTGGAGCACGAGGGGCGGGACGAGCCACGTCTGGAGGGCCTCGGGCACGTCGATGACGATCCTCAGGCGGTCCTCGAAACGCGCGCCCTCGATCGCGAGATAGGCGCGGACCAGCTCCAGCTCCTGGCCGAGCGTCGCGAAGTCGCCCCCGCTGCGCTTCAGCACGGCGCGCAGGAGGCGCGTCAAGTCGAGAAGCGTCCCGTAGGCGCGCTCGGGGGCCGCCCGCATCAGGTAGCCGAGTGTGTTGAGGGCGTTGAAGAGGAAGTGGGGGTTGAGCTGGGCCCGCAGCGCTCGCAGCTCTGCCTCGGTGGCGAGCCTGGCGACCTCCTGCTCGCGGTAGTCGCGCTCGAAGCGTTCGTGGGCCAGCCGAATCGAATCGATCCGCCGCGCCACGAGGAGTGCGATGGCGTCGAGCAGCACCAGGTCATCCGACAGCAGCACCTTGCCCGGCGCCAGATCGCGGATCTCGAGCGCGAAGCGCGGGGGCTCGTTGGTCGGCAGGACGATCTCGGAGCGCGTGGGCAGCCGCGACTCGGCGGGCGGCCCCTCGGGGGCGAGGGCCGTCCACGTCAGGGCGCGCGCGTGGAGGGCCGCCGCGAGCCGGGAACAGACGGCGTCGAGGATCTGCTCGGTCGAGTCCAGGCCGGCGACGAGGTCGGCGATCTCCGCGCGCAGTCGCGTGTAGTTCGGCCGCCGCAGGACGATCGAGTCCACGAATCGGCTGGTGACACGCTGCACCACCGGGAAGCCCAGCGCGGTCGCCACCCACAGGCCGAGCAGGATGCCCACCGCGCCAGGCTCCCCTCCCAGATGTCCATCGCTGACCGACAGGATGGGTCCCGCGACGCCGGCATACAGGCCCAGAACGATCCCCGCGAGCAGCATGAGCGCCAGCGCCCGCTTCAGAAAGATGTCGACGAAGGCGAAGCGATAGTCGAGGTAGAGGATCGCCAGGGCCACGGGCAGCGAGGCGTGATGGCCGAAGAAGGCGGACGACCACGTGTCGCGCCCGGGCAGGTGGTGTGCGAGGTGCAGCGCACACAGGGCGAAGACCAGGACAGCCGCGGCCGAGACGAGGCCTCGGTGGACGCGCTGCTCGCGGGGCGCCGTCCACAGCACCGCCGGCACGATGCCCACGGATCCAAGGGCGAGGAGCTCCAGGCCTGCCGCGGAGGGCGTCGTGCCCGTGATGAGCGCCTGCAGGACGTGCAGCCCTGCCGCGACGCTCGCCATCGCGTAGGCCACGAGCCGGATCCAGCCCCCCGCGCGGCGCCGCTGCCGGCCCCAGGGCCGAAGGGCGGCGCTCACGAAGACGGCGGGCAGGAACCCGAGGGCAGCGTAGGCGGCTGCGCTCGCCAGCAGCTCGCCGAGGGTCGGCCGGGGCTCGTTCGATCCGAGGAAGGTGAGCGCCCCCAGGTTCCACACGAGGCCCAGGGACGCCGTCGTCAAGGCGAGGGGCGTGCCCGAGGTTCGCGACCCCTCTTCGCGTCGCGTCACGCGCTCGCTGAGCGCCATCGACAAGAGCATTGCGTAGAGCGTCAGCGCCGTGAGGATGCCGACGAGGTCGATGAGGTCCGCGAACGACGTCGTGCTCATGGCAAATCCAGCCCCCGAAGCACTCCGGGCTTCAGCGGTTCATCAGGATCTCACGAATGCCCGACCGCCGAAACGGCACCACGCCGCGGGCATTCCCTCCCCGTCGCTTCGTCAGAGGCTAAGTCCTCGCCAAGGCCATTCCCGACCGGAAGAGCGTGGACGGCCCATTCGGGCCCGTAGGCGGTCGCCCAGGGCCAATGGGCGGAGGGGTGTCCGCGAGGCGTCCTCAAGGGCGATAGCCGTAGGAGACCTTCAGGAAGAGCTGTTGCCGGAGGCGGTTCCAGCCGGGACGGGGCGTGAGCTCGTTGGGATCGAGGCCCTCGTACAGAAGGTCGCCGTACCCGAGGTAGACGGCGCTGTTCGGCCGGGGCGTGTACGAGTAGAGCAGGCTCAGCGACAGGCGCCGCGCGCGTGTGTCGTACTCGCCGATGAGCCGCGCGCCGTGATCCCGCGTGAACTGGAACGCCGTGCGGAGGCGTGCGATATCTTGGTTGAACAGCGTCTGGCCGGTCTGCTTCTCGCGCAGGCGGCTCTTCAGCCACAGCGCCTCGTTGCTCCAGCGGTCGTTCGGCTTCAAGGTCAGGGCGAAGCTCCAGTCGAGAGCGTCCCCCACGAGCGTGCGCGCCGGGTCGAAGTTCACGCCTTCGCCCCACTGAAGTCGCCACTCCAGACCGATCCTCTTGAACGGCTTCAGATGGGAATCGATGACGTTGAAGTCGTATCCGTACTCGCGCACGCCAAAGCTGTCCGTGTGGAACGAGTGGTAGACGTAGAAGGTGATGTTCCGCGCCAACGTCAGGTCGAGACCGGGATCGATGTAGGACTCGTCGAGGAGCCCTGTCGTGGTCGCGAGCCGCCTGATCGCGACGAAGGGGCGGACCTTGACCCACCACGTCGCCGGGGCCGGTTGGAACTCCCAGCCCAGGTTCGCGCTGTTGGCGCGAAAGCCGCTGCGGCGGACGAAGCCGGTCAGGTTCGCGTAGTCCTCCGTCACGCGCTGGTCGTTCACGAAGATCCGGAGGTGACGCCCCTGCCACTCGTACCAGAGGTAGGTCGCGGAGCCTCCTCGAGCTTCGGTCCCCGGATCGCTCGTCCAGGAGCGGGCGACCTGGAAGCCCAGCACGCTGACCCTCGATCGGAGTTGCCCGTCGGTCGCGAGCACCGTGTTCGACGATCCCGCGAAACGGCGGGTGGTGGCGAAGCCGCCCCAGGTTGAGTTGCGCAAGAGGTCCCGCTGATACCTCGCGATCCCGAACAGCGCGTTCTCCCCGAGAGCCAGCGCGCCAGCGACTGGTCGCTCGCCGGGCGCCTGATCCGAGGCGGCCAGCAGCCCCACGCTCTGCCGGCCTGCCTTCCCCGCCAGCTTCGAACCCCAGTCGGGATCCACGATCTGGCGCGTGTCGACGAAGGTGAGCGCGCCGGGCGAGCGGAAGTACTGATCGCCCTCCAGGAAGAAGGGCCGCTTCTCCGGGTAGAAGAGCGGGAAGCGCTGGTTCACCTCGATCTGGGGCACGTCCGCTTCGATCTGCGAGAAGTCCGGATTGGCGGCGCCGGACAGGGTCATGTTGGGCGTCATCGCCCACGTGGCGGTGAGCCCCGGCTCGCCGTCCGGGTCGCGATCCTCGGTGCCTCCCGGCTGGCGCAGGTCCGTCACCCAACCCACCGCCTCGGGGATGAGGTCGAGCGTGCGGCGCTCCCCGATACCCTCGAGCCCCGTGAGCCGTCCCATCTGCACGAGCAGCGACGAGGCGTCGCGAGAGATCGGCCGCCAGTAGACGCTCTCGGCCTTGCGCGAGATCCAGCGTGACAGGTGCAGGCCGAAGGCCTTGCCCGGTCCCGCCTGGTAGCGCAGCGTGGCGAACGGGATCGCCACCTCCACCACGTAGCCCTCGCCATTCACCACACCCTTCGACACGAGCACGCCGTCCCAGCTCGCGTCCACGTTCGCCGCCCAGTCGCGACCGACCGCGGTCCCTTCGTTGTAGAGGCCGTCCGACTGGACCCCGACGGGGTTGAAGTGGAAGACGTAGGCGCGGCGACGGTCGTCGAAGGTGTCGAGATGGACCGTCACGTAGTCGTCCTGGAAGACGTCGTCGCGCCGGCTCACGCGCGCGCGGATGGTTGAGGGCTCCGAATCGAAAGCGACAAAAGCCACGTACAGGTGCGCCGCGTCGGCGGCGAGAAGCACTTCCGTGCGTTCGCTAGGAGGTGCGTTGTCTCCGGGCTGGACCTGGTACCGCAGTTCTGCCCGTCCGGCCCCGTCCCATTCCCCGGGCCCGACAACGCCGTCGAGGGTGGGCGCCGCGGCCAGACGTCCCAGGGCGACGATCTCCTCGCCCTCTGACCTCGTGTCGGCGCGAGTCGAGGCGCCGGCGGCGCCCGCGAGCAGGCAGACAGCGAGGATCACCGAGGGTCCGTGCTTCAGTGGATTGCTTTCTCTCAAGATACCGGGCTGGCGCGCGGCTAGCTGCATGGTCCACTCCGAGGCGCCGCGAACCTTAGGCCGCACCCATCCTGCGATCACCCGTTGTCGAACAGCCGGCCGTAGAGCGCCTACCGGTGGAACGCCAAGGCGGTTCGGCGGAGGCGCGCCCGCCCATGAGTCCTTTCGACCTGTCGATGGGAGAGCTGGTACGCGATCCAGGTGGCGAGCGCCGCCACAAGCTCCGCAACCACCGCTTCTACCGGGTGATCGCGCGGCTGCGTCCGTCGTTCGAGATGGGGCGGGCGCAGGCCGACCTCGATGCGGTTGCCGCAGCGCTCGACGCGCAGTTTCCAGGCACCAACGAGGGGATCCGCGTCCGCGTGCGCTCGCTCCGCGAGGCGGAGGCCGGCGAGCTGCGCCCCTACCTGTTCATGGTCACGGCTGCTGCCGGCTTCGTGCTCCTGATCTGCTGCCTCAACGTGGCGAGCCTGCTGCTCTCGAGGGCGCTCGCAGCGCGCCGGGACTACGCGGTGCGACGCCGCTCTGGGCGCGTCGCGCTGGCGGCTGCTGAAGACCGCCTTCGCCGAGGCCGGGCTCCTGGCGCTCGCCGGCGGGGTGCTGGGCATTGCGCTGGCGGTCGCGAGCGTGCGCGCGCGTTGCTCGCGCTGGTGCCGCAACTCCCGGCATCGATGCGCATCGGGATCGATGCGCCGGCGCTCGGCTTCGCGCTCTTGGCGTCGCTCGCGAGCACCCTGCTCGCGGGGTCGGCGACCGCGCTGTTCGCGGCGAGCGCCGATGCGGGCCACACGCTCCGGGACGCCGCGCGGGGGAGCACCTCGGGAGGAACCCTGCGCAGCGCGCTCGTGGTCTCCCAGGTCGGGCTGGCGCTGCTGCTGCTGGTCGGCGCGGGCCTCCTGTCGCAGACCTTCCTCCGGCTCAGGAACCAGGAGACCGGCTTCAGCGCCGAACGGCTGCTGCTGACCCGCACCACCAACTTCCGGCCAGGGACGCGCCCGGAGAAGAGCCGCGCGCTCCCGCAGTTCCAGGAGCAGGTGCTGGAGCGAATGCGGGCGCTGCCCGGGGTGGCCGCCGAGGAGGCGAAGCTGCGACTGCCGCTGGCGGGCGCGGACGTGAGCCCCGGCTTCTTCGAAGCGATGGGGATCCCGTTCCTCGCGGGTCGCGACATCGATGGCCGCGACAGCACCGACTCGCCTATGGTGGTGGTGGTGGTCAACGAGCCTGCGGCCAGGACGCCCTGGCCCGGGCGCGACCCCATCGGCCAGGAACTGTATTGGGGCATGGACGAGCCGTCGGCCGAGAACCCCTACTGCCAGGTGGTCGGCGTCGTGGGGAACGTGCGCCACCTGGCGGGAGAGGCGGACGACGGGCTCGAGCTGTACTACCCGTATACTCAGTTCCCCGTCACCAACGTCTACTATCTGATCCGGACCCGGGACGACCCGCTGGCAGCGGCCGGCGCGGTGCGGCAGGCGAGCCACTCGGTGGATCGCAACGCCGCAATCGTGTTCGCGAAGTCGATGGAGCAGCTCATCGACGAGTCGCTCTGGCGGCGGCGCCTGTGGAGCGTGCTGCTGAACGCATTCGGGCTGCTCGCGCTGCTGCTCGTGGCGCTGGGCCTGGTCGCGGCTTTCGGGCTGAAGCGGGCGCTGGCGAGCCTGCTGTTTGGTGTGGACGCCGCGCACCCCGCCAGTCTGGCCGGCGCGACGCTGCTGCTCGGGCTGGTGGCGCTCGTCGCCTGCTACCTGCCCGCGCGACGCGCCGCGCGGCTGGACCCGGTACGGGCGCTGCGCGAGGAGTAGCCCGTCCATCGATCGTTTCGACCGTTCATGGGCGGAAAGGGCCGCTCGTGACTTCCGCGATGCACGTCGGTCCGAACGCTGCCAGGTTCTCTGCCAGCGTTCTGCACGGGAAGGGACAGGCCATGCTCGAAGCCGTGGATCTCACGAAGTCGTACAACGGAACGGTCGCGCTCGACCGGCTGAACCTCAAGATCGATCCCGGCGAGGTCTTCTGCCTGCTCGGCGCCAACGGGGCCGGGAAGACGACGACCATCAACCTCTTCCTGAATTTCGTCCCGCCCACCTCCGGCACGGCCCGCATCAAGGGGAAAGACGTGACCGCAGCCCCGCTCGAGACGAAGCGTCACCTCGCGTACATCCCGGAGCAGGTGATGCTCTACCCGAACCTCTCGGGCCTCGAGAACCTCGAGTACTTCTCCGCTCTGGCCGGCCACGACCGCTATTCGCGCGAAGAGCTGCTCGGATTCCTGAAGGGCAGCGGACTGCCGGAGGACGCCGCGGACAAGCGCGTCTCGACCTACTCGAAGGGGATGCGGCAGAAGGTCGGGATCGCGACCGCGGTGGCCAAGCGGGCCGAAGCGCTCCTGCTCGATGAGCCCACCTCGGGCCTCGACCCCAAGGCCGCGAACGAGTTCTCCCAGCTCCTGACGCGGCTTTCCGGCTCGGGCGTCGCGGTGCTGATGGCCACCCACGACCTGTTCCGCGCCAAGGAGACGGGCACCCGGGTCGGGATCATGAAGCACGGGAAGCTCGTCCAGACCCTCGACACGAAGGACATCGGACACACCGATCTCGAGCGCATCTATCTCGAGCACATGCACGACTGAGGAGCACGGCAGTGGTCTTGCGGATCGCACGGAAGGAGCTCGTGGAGATGGCGCGGGACGGCCGCTTCCGCGCCGCGGCAGCCATCGTCGGCGCCCTGCTGCTCATGGCCCTCGCGACCGGCCTCGCGCAGCAGCGAGCGCGCGCGGACGAGGTCGCGACGGCGGAGCGCCTGGACCGGCAGGTGTGGGACGGGCAGGGCCCGAAGAACCCCCACTCCGCAGCCCACTACGGTGTCTACGCCTTCAAGCCGGCCCCGCCGCTGTCCTTCGCCGACCGCGGCCTGTCGGCCTACGTGGGCGAGACGGTCTGGCTCGAGGCGCACTGGCAGAACCTCGCCTCGCACCGTCCCGCCGAGGATCGCACCGCGCTCCAGCGCTTCGGCGAGCTGACGGCGGCCACCGTGCTCCAGCTCCTCTTGCCGCTGGTCGTCATTCTGCTCGCGTTCTCGGCCTTCTCCGGGGAGCGGGAGGCCGGCACGCTGCGCCAGCTCGCGAGCCTGGGCGTGCCCGGGCGAGCGCTGGCCTCTGGCAAGGCGCTCGGGGTCGCGGGCGCCCTCGCGCTGATCCTCGTGCCCGCGACAGCCCTGGGCGCCCTGGCTCTCGTCTCCGCCGCGCCAGGGTCGTGGGTGGCCACGCTGGGCCGCGCGGCGGTGATGGCCGCCGGCTACCTGGTCTACCTCGCCGCGTTCATCGGCCTTTCGATCGCGGTGTCGGCTCTCCTCCCCTCTTCGCGACTCGCTCTGGTCGCCCTGCTCGGGTTCTGGATCCTGAACGGCCTCGTGGTGCCCCGGCTGGTCGCTGACCTGTCGGAGCGGCTGCATCCGGTCCCCACGGCGACGGCGATGTGGGCGGCCATGCGCGAGGACATGACGAACGGCATCGACGGCCACAACCCTGCGGACGTCCGGAGCCAGGAGCTCGAACGCGAGACGCTCGCGGAGTACGGCGTCACCAAGGTCGAGGACCTCCCTGTCAGCTTCGCGGGCATCTCGCTGCAGGCGGGGGAGGAGTACGCCAACCAGGTCTTCGACAAGCACTACCGGGCGCTCTGGGATGCCTACGCGCGCCAGGACCGGACGCACCTCGCGGCCTGCGTGTTCGCGCCGCTGCTTGCGATGCGATCGTTGTCCATGGGACTGGCCGGGACCGACTTCGGCCAGCACCGCCACTTCGTCACCGCGGCCGAGGAGTACCGCCGCGGCCTCCAGCGCTTCCTGAACGGCGAGATGACGCGCAAGGCCAAGGGCCTGGACTTCGGCTACCGGGCCGATCCCGCGTTCTGGGCCACGGCCCCGCGCTTCGACTACGAGCCGCCGAGCCTGGCGTCCGTCCTGGGGCAGCAGGCCTCGGCCGCGTCGCTGCTGGCGTTGTGGGCCATCTCGGCCTCCGTGTTCGCGGGGTGGGCGGCGTCGCGCCTTCGGGTCGCCTGAGCATGTTCGCGCGGATCGTCCGTCACGACTGGCGCAACCTGGCTGCCGAGCGAACCGTGCCCTGGCTGGCGTTCGTCGTCGCGGCGATCGTGGGCTACGGCGTCTGGAACGGCGCCAGCTGGACGAGCCGGCAGGAGGACGAGGCACAAGCGGCGCGCTCGGCCTACGAAAAGCGCATCGCAGAGCTGAGGGCTGAGCTGCGGAAGCCGCCGGTCGAGAATCCCGACCCCTTCGCCCCCGATCCCCGGGCGCCGCGCACGCTGGGCTTCGTGCGTCAGGACGCTTTCCTGCCCCCGGGGCCTTTGGCGGCGTTCTCCGTTGGCCAGGGCGACCTGCTTCCCGCGAAAGTCAGCGTCAACGTGGCCACGGGCAGGCGCCTGCTGACACGGAACTACGAGGTGCAGAACCCGCTCAACCTGCTCGCCGGCCGCTTCGACTTGGCTTTCGCCGTGGTCTACCTCCTCCCTCTGCTGATCCTGGCGCTCTCCTACGACCTGGTCTCGGGCGAGCGCGACCAGGGCACGCTCGGCCTGCTGCTGTCGCAGCCGATCGGCCTCTCCGAGTTCGTCAGGGGCAAGGTGGTGGCGCGCTTGCTGCTGGTCCTCGGCCTGGGCGGCGGGCTCTCGCTGGCCGGCGTCCCCGTCGCCGGCCTCGACCTCGCCAGCGCGGGCACGTGGGCCCGCCTCGGACTCTGGGTGCTCGCAGTCCTCCTGTACGCCGCCTTCTGGTTCGGGCTGGCGGTCCTGGTGAGCGCCCTCGGCCGCTCATCGGCGACCAACGCGGTGCTGTTGGTCTCCGCGTGGCTCGGTCTGGTCGTGGTCCTGCCCTCGCTCCTCGGCCTGGCCGTGGCCGCCCGCTACCCGGTCCCCTCGCGCGCGCTGCTCGTCCACGCGATGCGCGAGGCCGCGAACGACGCCGACCGGAGGAGCGCGGAGCTCCTCGAGAAGTACTTCCAGGATCACCCCGAGCTGACCGCGGGCGGGAAGCCGGACCTGAGCGACTTCTACACGCGCTACCTGACGGCGGAGCAGGACATCGAGCGACGTGTGGCGCCGGTTCTCGACCGGTACGACGCGGCCCTCGTCGAACAGCAGCGGATGGTCTCGCGCCTGCGTTTTCTGTCCCCGGCGATCGCCATGCAGGAGGCGCTGAACGACATCGCGGGGACGGGCCTCGTCCGCCACAGCCGCTTCCTCGGGCAGGCCTGGTGGTTCGCCGAGTCCACCAAGGCGTTCTTCCTGCCCCGGATCTTCGGCCGCGCGACGCTCACCGAGGCGGACTACGACGCGCTGCCGCAGTTCCGGTTCGTGGAGGAGTCGCCGGGTGACGTGCTGCGCCGGGTCGTGCCCGGGATCGGCTGGATCCTCCTGGCGACGCTGGCGGTCGCTTGGGTCGGCCTCGCCAGGCTGCGGCGGTATCCGGTCGCGGCCTCGTGACGGACGGCCTGCTCCGGGACCTGCGCCAAGCGCTGCGCCGCTCGTGGCGCGCCGGCGCCACGTCCGGCCTGATCGTCGGCGTCCTCGGCCTCGGCATCGGAGCCAACGCGGCGGTCTTCGGCTTCGTGCGCGGCCTGCTGCTGTCCGAGCCGCCGTATCGCGATCCCGGCCGACTCGTGCGCGTGCAGAGCCTGCGCGGGGACCAGCCCGGCAAGCTCTCGCCACTCGAGCTCGAGGACCTTCGCGAGCAGGCGCGCCTCTTCGAAGGCTTCGCGGCGGTGCGCCTCAGCCAGTACAACTTGAGCGGCGACGGCCGGCCCGAGGTCGCGCTCGCCTCCGTCAACACCTACGACCTGTTCGCCCTGCTCGGAGCCACATCCCTGCACGGCCAGACCTGGCCACAGGCGCACGACAAGGCGACCGTCTTCGAGGTGGTGCTCGGACACGGCCTCTGGCAGCGCCGCTTCGGGGCAGACGCCTCCATCGTCGGGCGATCGATCACTCTCGATTCCGCGCCGTACACGGTCCTGGGCGTGATGCCGGCGGGCTTCGACTTCCCGGGCGGCGTCGAGGTCTACCGGCGCTCTCCGCCCGGCGACTACACGAGCAGGGCGACACGCAACGCGACGATTGTCGGACGCATGAGACCGGGCGTCATGCTCGCGGCGGCCCGGGCCGAGCTGCGCGCCATCGGGGAGCGCCTCGCCGAGGCCCACCCCGACACGAACGCGGGCGTGTCGTTCACGGTAAGCCCGCTGCGCGAGCTCTGGATCGGGAACGCCGGCGCCTACCTGCGGCTCCTGTTCGCGGCCGTCGCCCTCGTGCAACTCGCGGTGTGCGCCAACGTCGTGAGCCTGCTTCTCTCGCGGGCGCTCGGCCGCCGCCGGGACACCGCGGTCCGCGCGGCTCTCGGCGCGAGCGGAATCGCGATCGCGCGCGCCCTGCTCGTCGAGGGCAGCGTCCTCGGCCTGCTCGGCGCGGCTCTCGGAGTGGCCGTCGCGTTCGGCCTGGTGAGCCTGGCCCGCCTGCTGCTGCCGGTCGAGCTGCCCTACTGGATGACGGTGGCGGTGGACCTCCCGGTGCTGGGCTTCGCGCTCGTGCTCGGCGTCCTGAGCGGACTCGTGGCGGGAGCGCTGCCCGCCGTCGAGGCGGCGCGCCCGGACCTGGCGGCGGTGCTGCGGGACGGCACGGGCGCCTCCGCGGGCCGTTCCCGACAGCGCGCCCGCCGCCTGCTGGTCGCGGGCCAGGTGGCCCTGAGCGTGGCGCTGGTCGCCGGAGCCGCGCTCCTCGCCCGGACTCTCGTCCAGCTTCACCGCACCGACGTCGGCTTCGATGCCAGTGGCCTCCTGACGCTCCAGATCGACCCGCCGTGGTCGCGCTACAAGGAGCTGTGGCAGACCGCGCCGTTCTATCGGCGCGCGCTGGAGGAGATCCGCGCCCTGCCAGGCGTCGAGGCCGCAGCCACCAACGACGCCCTGCCCCTCGTCGATGCGAACGTCGTGGAGAGCCAGGTGCTCGTCTCCGTCGAAGGCCAGGCCTCCGCCGAGGAACGCTCCAACCCGCCTGCGAACGTCCAGGCGGTCAGCCCCGGGTACTTCGCCGCCATGCGCGTGCCGCTGCTGCGCGGACGCGACTTCGAGCCGCAGGAGGGCGCGGATCACGAGCCCGCGGCCGTGGTGAGCCGGCGCTTCGCCGAGAGGTTCTTCCCCGGACGGGACCCGCTCGGCCGGCGTCTCCGCCTCGCGCAGCGGGGAGCGAACTTCCGTCCTGGATCGCAGACCGATGCCAAGACCGGACCCTGGCTGACGATCGTCGGCGTCGCAGGCAACGTCGCCCAGGACTCGCCCACCGGGTTGCCGGGTCTGGACGTCTACCTCTCCGATCAGCAGTCGTTCGTCCCCGAGACCTACTTCGTGGTGCGTTCGAGCACCGGCGATCCGCGGGCGCTGACGGAGAGCGTCCGGAAGGCCGTGCTGCGTGTCGATCCCGAGCTTGCGGCGTTTGACGTCGCAGAGATGCCGGCGCGGGTGCGGGCCACGATCTGGCCGCAGACGCTCGTGGGAACCGCGGTGTCGGCCTTCGCGGCGTTCGCGCTGGTCCTGGCCGCGCTGGGCCTCTTCGGCCTGCTCTCGCTTCTGGTGACGCAACGGGCGCGTGAGATCGCGGTCCGCATGGCGATCGGCGCCGGTCGGGACGACGTCGCCCGGCTCGTGCTGGGAGAGGCAACGGGAACCGTGGCCGCGGGCGTGGCCGTCGGCGCCGTCGGAGCGTTCGTCCTGCAGCGGCTGATCGCGCCGATGCTCGGCGGCGGGCATGGCGCTGCGGCGACCGTCATCGCCGTGTCGCTGACCCTCGCCGCGACGGCGCTGCTGGCCGCCTGGCATCCGGTGCGCCGCGCACTTGCCGTCGACCCGCGCGAGGCCCTGCGCGCCGAGTAGGAGGGTTCCTTCCTAGGCCGAAGTTCCGCTTCGCGTACGCAGTACCAGCAGAGACTGCGGCCCTTCGGCAGCACAAGCAGACGAGGGGCATTCCCACGAAGTCTGCGAACCGGCTGATCCTCACTTGGAACGTCGCCAACTTCGGCGCCCAGGAACACCGCGACCGAGCTGCGCGTCTACGACGCATGAAGGGTCTGGCGCCTAAAGGAGATCGGTAACTGGGGCCGGGGTGGATAGCGTAAGTCCGATGGCTGAGCATGGTTTGAGACGACGCGCTTGTCCACGTTTCGCAACGATACGAGCGGTGAGGCGGCGTAGGACAGGATGACTTGAGAAACGACGGCGAGCGGGGCGGTGGGGGCCGTGTCACCTGGCTGAAGGGCGGACGACGGACGCGGGTAGAGGAGTTCAAAACGTCGGCAAGATAAGGGGCCGATGCCGCTGGCCAGGCCGCTCTGTGTCCACTCCGCGGTGCGCAAAGGACTTGCGGGGTTACGGAACCTGTTCGTGTTTTTGGGCTGTTTCACCGCCTCGATCGCGTCGCTTCATGATGCGCTTTGGTCGCGCTCCTGAGGCTCTTGCTGGTGCGTGTTGAGGACCCGGGTAGCCGGCTGATCTCACGGCGCATCGAGCCCTGTCCCGGAAGCGCATTCGAGACGCTTCCTGATGCTCTCCGATGACGGTTCTGCCGCCCTCTATAGGGCGGGATTCGACGGGTCGCGATGCGCTCTCCAGGTCGCGTTTCTGCCCCTGCTCCCAGTCGTCGTTCCGAGCCATCAAAGGGGCCCGAGCAAGGTGGCCGATGACGACCTTGAACAGCAGGCCGCTGAGGCACAGTGGCATCAAGGCCTCCGGTTCCTTTCGAAGCGAAGCCGTCGCCCTTCTAGCGTTGCGCCGTACTCGCCAAGTCAAGGCCCTTGGGCCCTCCGGGCGGCCTTGACTTTGGTCTGCGCGCGGCGCCTAGAAGCTAGCGTGGGCGACGGCACGCGGGTGCTCCGCAGGGGGCTCCGGCGTCGGGTGCTATGCGCGCCGGCTGAAGGCGCCGAGACGGCCCCCCAACCCTCTTTGCCGGCGATGATCCTGTCTAAGGCCGCGCTCACGATGAGCGGAGCTAGGGGAGGAGAACCGTGAGTTCGAGCGACCAGCCGCCCGCAAAACTCCCCAAGTCGCTCGCCCGGTCGTCGACCACGTAGAGACTCCAGGTACCGTTCGGGTCCGTGCCGTTGAACACCCCGAGCGTGGAGCTGCCCGTGGGGACGGGCGCCGGAGCGGGGAATGTGTCCCCTGCGCCAAAGTTCGTGGGCCGGAAGGTGCCGCTCGCGAGCGCCGGAGGACTGGTGGTGGACAGCCCCGAGCCCGCGGCATCTGAAAGCGTCAGCGTGACGTTGACCGCGTCCACGAAGCCCCCTACGTCGGACAGGATGATGGCGTTGGCAAGCGTCGGTCCGACGAGGAGAACATCGACATCGTCAGGAGCCAAGTGGCTGAAGTTGTTGAGGGTGACGTTGGCCGACAACACCTGGGTGCCCGGCGGCAGGGACACGACGATGTTGGACGGGTAGGGTGAGGCGTTGCCCAGCGTGGGCGTCGTGATGGCCGCAGCGTTGGAGTAGTTGAAAGTAGCGACGACGCCCCCCCCCGGTGAAGGGGCTGGCCCAGGCCGAGGCCCCGGCTCTGGCGCAGCCACTGGCACTGGCACGCTGATCCGGAAGATCCGGCAGGAGAAGAAGGTATCGGGCCCGGGCACCCGCGGGTCGCCGCTCACGACGCAGACATTCGTTTCGAAGAGCACGTCCCCCTTCCCACCCGGGACTGGCCGCACCTTATAGGTGTGCTCCTGCCGGCAGGCCTCACCGGTCCCGACCACGTTCGGCCTATGGTCGAAGTCCCAATCGTAGAGGTAGGAGAGCGTCTTGTCGGCGTCGGTCCTCGAGCCACAGACGTCGAACTGCACGGTAAAGGGCGAATAGCCGTGGATGATGCCGTCCGTATCGGGCTTGGGGTGGACCCGGAAGACGGCTTTGAAGCCCTCAGGCTGCACCCCCTGGCTCGTGACCGGCATCAAGATTTCGGGGGACGACCCAGGCGCCGCCACGCCGCTGGCGGGCTCGACCTCGGGAGAAGTAGGGAGCAGCGGTGCGGAGCCATTGCCGGCGCCGCAGGCCGCGATGCCGAGGCTCAGCGTGAACAAGGAAAACTGACGCAGTGCTGAAGGCGTCATACCTCACCTCCAAGGCTTCTTTGACAGCCTAGGGGGAGGGAGCCTTACGAGCTGACTATACCATGAGTCCTTGGGTTCTGTACCAAATTGCCATTGATGACCAGGCGTGGTCCGGGCGGCGGGGTTGAGCTCGCGACCACCTGCGCCCAAGGCAGGTCCGCCACCAGGCTCCGCCACACGCCGTCAGTCCGACACAGGACTGGCGGGCCTTCCTGGGCGAGGTCCCAACAGCCACCCCCATCCTCGATTGCGTGATGCCCGGCGGAGCTATGGATGCTGCCGGACCTGTGGACGGCGCCAACGGACGCGCCGCCCACAAGGTCCTTGGAAATCGCTCCGCGATTCCCACAGCAACCACAGCCCAAACCGACCATGTGGTGCCAGCTGCTGAGTCTCGACCTCCGTCACGACCTATTCCGTGGTCTCAGGGGTGTCTACGTAATCTGGCACGGCGGTTCCGCCGCCAGGACGGTGCGAGTCGGTCAGGGTGTCATTGCGGACAGGCTGGCGAAACATCGCAACGATCCAGCGATTCTCCTTTAAGGAGCAGGCGGGCGGCTTCGAAGGCGACCGGACGCGGGGCCGCGCGACCGTTCTGGCGGAGTTGCGCTACGCGATGGTCGCGAGTCCTAGCCCAGGGCCCGATAGCGCCCCGGCTCCACCTCGGATAGCCGCCCTCGACGGAGCAGCCGCTCGACATGCTGGGCCATACTCCGGCGCTCGACCGCTTCGGCGATCGGCACCGCGTCCTCGGGGCGGTAGACGAAGCGGTGAGCCGCGATCTCGTCCAGGCTGTGGGGCTCCGTGAGGTAGGCGAGGAGGCGTTGCTCGCGACGAGCGATCACGGCTGCGAACCGGTCGAGCCGCTCCAGGTAGGGGCCGCGGCCCTCGAGCACACCGACGTGATGGAAGGTCGCGTACCAACGCGCCTGTCGCTCCCGGATGCGCGCCAACGAACCCTCGAAGTCCTCGAGGTCGCTCCAGGCATCGCCGTAGAAGGGTCCGAAGCTCGACAGGTCGATGTCGCCGAGGTAGAGGACGCCCGCCGGCTCGACCTGGAAGGCGCAGTGGCCGCGTGTGTGCCCGGGTGTGTGCACGACCTCGACCCGCACGCCTCCCCCGAGATCGAACACGTCCCCGTCCCGGAACGCACGGGCGTCCGGCCGCGGCTGGAAGTGGAACTGCTCCATCACCGTCCGGGCCCACTGCTGGCGGAGGTCGCCCGGGTATCCGAAGATGTCCAGGAAGCCCTCGAGGGAGAGCACGCCGGGTCGATCCGCTTCGTGCAGGTGCCAGGGCACCTCGGGGAAGAGATGGTTGCCGGCTACGTGGTCCTCGTGGCAGTGGCTGTTCAGAATCCGGTCCACGCGGGGCAGCCGCTCGCGGCGCGGGACGAGGCAGAGGGAGGGATCGATGATCAGCGCCTCCTCGGCTCCCTCGACGAGCAGCGAGTTGCCGTGCGGGTACTTCCCGCCGCGCGCACCGAAGAGCACCGTCACGCAGCCGAGCGCGCGATCCTCGAGCGCGTCCATCAAGCGGGCGTGCCCGCAGGGAGATGCGGCGTCATCGCAGAACTTGGCGGCGGGAACGGCCTCCGGCCTCGGGTCACGTGCCTCCCTGGGACGAGGGCGCCGCGGGCACCCGATCGAGGAGACGGGCGAAGCCCGGATGATCTCGCAGCGCGTCGAGCGTGGGCGTGACGCGGAAATAGGCCACCCAGTGCGCCCGCTCCGCCACGGCTTGGCGTAGCTCGCGCACCGCCGCATCCCGCGCGCGGAGGCCCAGGTGCGCCACCGCGAAGTGGTACGGCGAGATGTAGTTGTTGCGCCCGTGCTCGCGCAGCTCGCGCATCACGGCCTCAGCCTGGGCCGCGTGCCGCGCCACGCCCAAGGCTTGTGCGAGCGACCCCAGGATGTGCGGGCTGTGCGGCGCCAGGGCGCGGGCGGCCTCGAGCTCCTTCACGGCCCTGGCAGGTTCGCCGGCGTGGAGCCAGGTGACACCCAGCACCCAGCGGGCTGCCGGGAAGGTCCCGTCCATCTCGATGGTCTTCCTGAGCTGATCGATGCCCTGGGTCCAGCGCCGAGCGTGGAACATGGCCCAGCCGAGGTCGGTGTTCATGATCAGCGAAAGGGGTTCGAGCGCTAGCGCCCTGTGGAGCGACTCGATCGCCTCGTCGAAGCGACCCGAGGCCGTCAGGTGATCCGCGTAGAAATGGTGGCCGGTGGCGTAGTCGGGATTGAGCTGCACCGCCCTTCGGAAGTAGGTCTCCGCCTCGTCCCAGCGCCAGTAGTACGCGAAGCGCGCGTAGGCCAGCGACGTACAGGCCTCCGCGAGGATATCGTCGATCTCTAGCGCGCGCGTCGCCGCGCGGACCGCGCGCGGTACGCCCTGCCTTGGAGAGATGGCGCCATAGGTGCTGAGCAGGAGGAAACAGTCGGCAAGGCCGGAGTACGGCAGCGCGTAGCCGGGGTCCGTGTGGATGGCGCGCTCGAAGTGTTCGATCGCCTTGCGCAACCCCTCTTCGGTGCGCTTGTTCCAGAAATAACGGCCGCGGACGTAGTCCCGGTGCGCCTCCGCGCTCTCGGTCGAACGCCGTGCCGAGCGCTGGTGGGAGTCCTCCTCGAAGTGCGCCGCGAGGCCGCGGCTGATCCGCTCCACGATCCGGGCCTCGGCCTCGAAGAGGTCGTCGGCACGGTCGTCGAAGGAGTCGCCCCAGGCAACGGTGCCGTCCGCCGTCCGGAGCAGCCGCGCCAGCACGCGCACACGCGCCCTGTCCAGCCTGAAGGTGCCCGACAGCACGTAGCCGGCGTTGAGGCGGCGACCGAGCGCCAAGGGGTCCGCGTCACTCGGGCGGGCGACCCTCGGGCGCGCCAGCACGGCCACGTGCTGGCTGCCTCCGAGCCGCGCGGCACAGCCGTCGGCGACCGCCTGCGCCAGCGCCGCGCCGGAGTTGGGCTCGTCCGCGAGCAACTCGAAGGGCAGGGTCAGGACGCGGCTGCGATCTTGGGGGGCCCCGGCAGCACCGCGCCACTCGACGGCCTGGGAATCAGCCGACCGCTCGACGACCCCCGCCACGAACGTGTACCCGCGGCGAGGAATCGTGACGATGTAACGATGGTCGCGAGAGCCCTCGCCGAGGGCCTTCCGCAGGGCGGAGATGCTCACCGTGAGGTTGTTCTCCTCGACGATCGTCTCCTGCCACACGGCGCGTATCAGGTCGTCCTTGCCGACCGCGGTGCCCCGCTGCTTGACGAGCGCGATGAGCACGTCCACGGCGCGGGGCGCGACGCTCACGGCCTGGCCTTGCCGCATCAGCAGGCGCTTCACCGGATCCAGGGTGAACGGCCCGAACTCGTACAGCAGGCGGGGCGCCACGGGTCCGGATCTTAGCAATTTTTCATGAATTCCAAGCATTTCGAAGGACAAGTGGCTGGGCTTCCGCTAGTCTCTGTGGCGTTTCAGGAGGAAGGCGCATGTCTCTGAAGCGCGTTGTCACGGTCTGCGTGCTCCTTACGGTCGGCGCGCGCATCGCCAGCGCCCAGCGGACGACGGGGGCCATCATCGGCACCGTCAGGGACGAGTCGGGCGCGGTGCTGCCGGGTGTTACGATCGCGCTCCAGAGCGCCGCCGCGCTCGGATCGCCGTCCACGACCAGCACGGCCACCGGGACCTACCGGTTCCCGGCGCTGTCGCCGGGAACCTACGACCTGACCTTTAACCTGACGGGCTTCAAGGCCGTCCAGCTGACGGGCATCGTGGTGTCGGTCGGCAACACCGCCGAGCTGAACGTGGTGCTGGAGGTGGGCCAGCTGACGGAGGCGGTCAACGTCGTTGGCGACACCCCCGTGACCAACACCTCGACCGCGCAGGTCAACACGACCATGAACCGGGAGTGGGTGGAGAATGCGCCGGTGCAGCGGAACAGCCTGTACGACTTCATCAACGCCGCGCCGGGGGTGAGCCCGGCCAACTCCGCAAGCGATCGCTCGACGGCATTCGGCTCCGCGACCAACGAGAACGTCTATCAGCTCGACGGCAACGAGCTCACGGCGCCGAACACCGGGGCCCCTTGGACCCAGCTGAACGTGGACACGATCCAGGAAGTTGAGATCCTCTCTCTGGGCGCCCCCGCGGAGTTTGGCAACCTGGCGGGCGCCGTCTTCAACCTTGTGGGCCGGCAGGGAGGCAACTCCTTCCACGGCGACGCCAACTACTTCTTCCAGCACCAGGACCTGACCTCCCGCAACACGACGGAAGACCAGGACGCAGGCTTCCCGTTCCACCGCGACAAGTACACGGACTTCACAGCGCAGCTCGGCGGCCCGATCAAGAAGGACAAGCTCTGGTTCTTCGCGTCGTATCAGTACCGGCTGGACCGCAGCTCGCTCGCTGGGACCGACCCGGACTTCCCCACGCGCGTCGACGTGCACCGGATCTACACGAAGCTCAACTACCAAGTCGCACCGAAGCATTCGCTGACCTTCTCGCTCGCCAACGAGTGGTACAAGGCCGGTGGGGGCGGCTCATCCCTGCAGGCTCCGTCGACGGTGGCCGACGAGCACGGCATCGATCCCGCGCCGAGCCTGACCTGGCGGTCGATCCTGGGCAGCAACACGTCCCTCGAGGCCCGCTACACCGGCTTCTACGTCAAGGACCACCTGGATCCACTCCTCCAGGGCGAGCCACGCATCAAGCCGCGCTACCTCGACCTGCTGAGCGGCGAGGTCACGGGGGGGATCGTGCTCTGGTACGACCTCAAGATCCGACGCACCGGGGTCTCGGCCAAGGTGTCGCACTACGCCGACGCGTTCCTGGGCGGGAGCCACGACTTCCGTCTCGGCGTGCAGTACACGACGGGCGGCTCAGAGATCGTCCAGGGGTACAACGACTACATCTACACGTACGGTTCGGCGCCGCTCTACGGCCTCGCGTCGTCGCCCTTCGAGACCGGCGGCTTCAACGAGGGCGTCGGAATCTACGCGGACGACACGTTCAGGATCGGCAAGCGGACGTCGATGAACCTCGGACTGCGCGCCGACAGCAACAAGGCATATTATGCCGCGTTCGACTATTTCGATCGGAGTGGCGCGCCCACCGGGGTCCGGTCCGCGAAAGTGGACAAGCTGTTCCGCTGGGACAGCCTCTCGCCCCGCATCGGTATCAACTACAAGCTCGACGACCAGGGCCGGACGGTCCTGCTCGGGCATTACGGGCGGTACTACCGCGGCCTCATCACGCTGGAGTTCGCATACGCGTCGCCATCGGTGGCCGCCACCAACCTGTTCGCCGGCGAGTACGACGCGAACGGCAACCCGATCGGTTCCGTGCTTCTCTTCGACAACACGAACCTCAGGACGGACCCGAACTACAAGAACCCGTACACCGACCAGTTCATTGCAGGGGTCGAACATCGCCTGATGAAGGATCTCGGCGTGAGCGCCCAGTTCGTCTACAAGCGTGGCCGGCGCGGAAGCGGCTACAGGGACATCGCCGGACAGTACGTCCCAACCACGGTCATGGACAATGCGGGCCAGGACGCCTCCGGACAGTCGATCGAGGTGTTCCGTCTGGCCAGCGACCCCGCAGGCCGGACCTTCGAGCTCACGAACCCCGAAGGCATGACCACGCGTTACAGGGGCTTCAACGTTCAGGCGATCAAGCGGATGTCCAACCGCTGGCAGCTCGGGGCCTCGCTCACGCTCTCGAGGTCCGAGGGCCGGCTGGGCTCGAGCCGCGGCGGCCCCGCGGCCGCGCAGTCGTCCCTCGCGGGGACCTTCGGACAGAACCCGAATGACTTCGTCAACACCGACGGCCTGCTGATCGGCGACCGTCCGCTGCTGGCCAAGGCCCAGCTCGTCGTCGAGCTGCCTTGGGGGTTCACGGCGGCCGCGGCCTTCCAGCACCAGACGGGGCGCCCCTGGGGGCGCCGCATCCGCGTGGCGGGGTTAGGGGTGCCAACGACGATCCGGGCGGAGGAGGTCGACGGCAGCCGCCGAGTAACGGACTGGAACTTCCTGGATATACGGCTCCAGAAGGACTTCAAGGCCGGCGCCGCGCGGCTAGCGCTGTTCGCCGACGTCCTGAACGCCACGAACAGCGACGCCTACCAGAGCGTGGGCAGCGACCTCGGCACGTCGGAGGCCTTCGGCCAGCCCGTATTCTTCGTGAACCCCCGCATCGTGATGCTGGGCGCCAAGCTCCGCTTCTGAAGGCATGGCCATCACATGCTGGGTGGCCGCGGGCGTGGCCGTGCTGCTCCATGTCGGCGGAGGCGCCGCGGCGGCCGCCCCGGACGCAGCCTGGGACGTCACGCACCCGCGGGGAGTGACCCGCGAGGTCGACTTCGTGACCGACCAGGGCACGTGGATGTCCCTCGACGTATCGCCCGACGGCCGTTGGCTGGTGTTCGACCTGCTGGGCCACATCTACCGAGTGGCGTCCTCGGGCGGCGAGGCGGAGCTCTTGACGGGAGACAGCGGCATCGCGATCAACTTCCACCCGCGCTACTCGCCTGATGGCCGGCAGATCGCCTTTGTCTCCGACCGTGGCGGCCAAAACAACCTCTGGACGATGTCGGCGGACGGGACCGGGGCGAGGGCGGTGTTCCAGGACGACGCGACCTGCGTCGTCGAGCCCACGTGGCTGCCCGACCGATCGGCGATCGTCGTGCGCCGCCAGCGCAACTGCCACCGCGGGAACTGGTCGGCGGCGGGCCTGTGGGCCTACCCGCTGGCCGGTGGACCGGCGCGGGAGCTGGTCAAGGACTCCGAGCACGCGGCCGGCTGGCCCTCGGTCTCCGCCGATGGCCACTGGCTCTACTACCACCACGCGGTGTGTCCCGGTTATCACGCCGGCCGCAACGATTTGGTTCGGGGATGCATGCAGGTGCGGCGCGTGGATTTGCGCTCCGGAGAGGCCGAGGACGTCACCCACGGCGAAGCGTTCACGTCGCAGTGGAGCCGGGAGTCCAACGGCAGCGCGATCGCGCCGCTCCCCTCCCCCGACGGCGAGTGGCTCGCCTTCGCGCGCCGGATCCCGGACGCGACGCTCTCGTTCAAGGGTCACCGCTACGGCCCTCGCAATGCCCTCTGGGTCCGCAACCTTCGCACCGGGACCGAGCGGATCGTGATGGACCCGATCGAGGTCGACCTGGCGCACGGGCTCCCATACGGGATGCACCTGCTGCCGACGTACGCCTGGACCCGCGACAGCGCATCGATCGTGATCTCCCAGGGGGGGCGCATACGACGGCTGCGGGTGGCCGACGGGCGGGTCGAGACGATCCCGTTCAAGGCGCGGGTCCGGCGTGTGATCTCCCAGTCGACATACGTGCAGCGGCGGCTGCCCTCCGGATCGATCGCGACGCGCTTCGTGCGCTGGCCGGCGACCTCGCCCGACGGCTCGACCGTGGTGTTCGAGGCCTTCGGGAAACTGTGGCGCTCCCAGGGCGGGGGCAGCAATCCGCTGCTCCCCGCGAGAGAGCCGGGGATTCTGGAGCTGTCGCCCGCCTGGTCGCCGAACGGCGCGTGGATCGCGTTCGCCACCTGGGATCCGGTGCGCGGCGGCGACCTGTGGCGTGTCCGGGCGGATGCCGCCTCGGCGCCCGAGCGATTGACGACCGAGCGAGGCGAGTACCTGAACCCGGCCTGGTCGGTTGACGGCGCGACGCTCGTCGCGGCGCGGGGCGAAGGAGAGGCGCTCCGCGGCCGGACCTGGTCGGAGAACAGGTACTACGACATCGTCCGCATGCCGGCCGCGGGTGGTAGCGCGGCAGTGCTGGCGCGCGTCCAGGATCAGCAGCTGGGACAGGTCGTGCGGCCGTCCCTGGCCGGTGATCGAGTGTACTTCCTCGACCAGCGCCGGCGCGGGGACGCCGCCTCGACCCTCGAGTCGGTCCGCCTGGACGGCAGCGATCGCCGGGAGCACCTGCGGTTCCGCTCGTCCGACGATGCGGCGGTCTCCCCGGACGGGAGATGGGCCGCCTACGTGGAGGGCGGGCTCGTGCGCGTCCGGGCGCTCGAAGCCGAGCCCCCGGCGACGGTCCCGACGGCGGCCAGCGCAGCGGAGGACGGCAGCGTGTCGCCGGACGGTGGGCTCTTCCCCCGCTGGCGCGACGCGCGGCGGCTGGAGTTCGCGTCCGGCGCGAGCCTGACGACCTACGACCTGGCCACACGCGGCAGCCAAGCTGGCCGCCTCCTGGCGGAGCTCCCGAGGAAGGTCGGCCGCGGTCGTCTCGCGCTCACGAACGCGCGGGTCCTCACGATGGATCGCGGCAGGGTCCTGGACGGGGGCACGGTGGTCGTGGACGGCGACAGGATCGCCTGTGTCGGCGCCTGCGAGACGGCGGGAGCCGATCGGATCATGGACCTCGCAGGGGCCATCGTGATGCCCGGCATCATCGACACCCACGCGCACCGGCACGCACTGCACCAGGGCATCGTGCCGCCCGATAACTTCGAGGCGGCTGTCTACCTGGCATACGGCATCACCACCACCCTGGATCCCGCGACGTCCTCCCTGAACCTGTTCCCCGCCGCCGAGGCGGTCGAGGCTGGCCTGGCCATCGGGCCGCGGACGTTCGGGACCGCGGAGCCGCTCTATTCGGCGGCCACGGCGTACGGCGCCCTCGTCGACTCCTACGAGGCCGCCGAGCGGGAGGTCCGGCGTCGCGCGAGCTGGGGCGCGATCTCCCTGAAGGACTTCCTCGTCTCGACGCGCAGGGCCCGCCAGTGGATCGCGGAGGCGGCGCGGCGGCAGGGGATCCTCCTCACCGGAGAGGGCGGCTCCCTGGAGCACGACCTCTCGATGGTCATGGACGGCCACAGCGGGTGGGAGCACGACCTGACCCACACGCCGATCTACGACGACGTGGCGCAGTTCTTCGGGAGGGCCGGCGCGATCTACTCGATCACCTTGATCACCGATGGTCCGGGGCCGCTGGCCGAGGAGCTGTTCTGGCAGCAGCAGGACGTCTGGCAGGATCCCAAGCAGCGGGAGTGGCTGCCCTGGTGGCTCTTCCTGCCGCACACACGCACGCGCTGGCTGCGCCCCGAGACCGACTATCCCTACCCGCTGCTGGCGCAGGGCCTCGTCGACATCACCGAACACGGCGGGTGGGGCACGGTCGGCGGACACGGAGACCAGCACGGCATCGGCACGCACTGGGAGATCTGGATGCTGGCCCGCGCCGCGGGCAACGCCCGCGCCCTGGAGTTCGCCACCCGCCACGGCGCGCACGCGCTCGGATTCGCCGACGACCTCGGGGCGATCGCTGCCGGTAGGATCGCGGACCTCGTCGTGCTGGAGAAGGACCCGCTCGCGGACATCCGCAACACGGCCTCGGTGCGGCTCGTGATGAAGGGGGGCGTCCTGTACGCGGCGGAGTCCCTGGACGAGCTCTGGCCGGAGGCACGCCCGTTCGGACCCAAGTGGTGGAAGAGCGAAGCGATGCTCTCGGCCGACGACCGCCCCACGACCTACTGGGACACGGCACCGTGACCGCCCGGAGTGCCCCATGACGAAGCCCACGATCTCAAGCGGCGTGCCGGTCTCGGACGGCGCGGCGCAGATCTCTGCCGCCGTCGACGAGCTCAGGCCCGCCCTCGTCCGCTTCGCCCAGGAGCTGGTGCGCATCCCGAGCCTCCCGGGCGATGAAGCCGCCGCGCATCAGTACGTCGCGGAGAAGCTGCGCGGGCTGCGCCTCGACGTCTCCATCCTCGAGAGCCGTTTCGACGAGCTGCGCGGGCATCCCGCGTTCAGCGACGACGGCCTGCCGGAGAACGGACGGATCAACGTTGTGGGGCGGTGGCCCGGCGCCGCCCCCGGTGACGGCGCCCGCTCCCTGATCCTCAATGGCCACCTCGACGTGGTGCCGGTCGGGAACCGCTCGCTCTGGTCGGACGACCCGTTCGGCGGCGCCGTGCGCGGCGGCCGGCTGTTCGGCCGCGGCTCCTGCGACATGAAGTGCGGCGTCGCTGCGGGCGTGTTCGCCGTCGAGGCGCTGATGCGCCTTGGCTGGCGCCCGCGTGGCGACGTCCTGGTCCAGACTGTGAGCGGCGAGGAGAGCGGCGGGGTCGGCACGCTGACGACGATCGTGAAGGGGTACAGCGCGGATGCGGCCATCATCCTCGAGCCGACGACCCTCAAGCTCTGCCCGATCCAGTCCGGAGCCCTCACCTTCCGGGTGCGCGTACAAGGACGCTCGATCCATGCCTGCATGAGGCGGCTCGGCGTCAGCGCGATCGAGAAGGCCTGCCACCTGATCAGCCGCCTCGACGCCTTCGACGCCGAGCGCCACCGGGCGCGGCCGAGCCCCCACTATCCGGACGCGCTGAACGTGGCGCCGATCAGCGTCGGCACGCTGCACGGCGGCGACTGGCACTCCACGGTGCCGCAGGAGGCGGTGATCGAGGGCCGCTACGGCATCTTCGTGGGAGAGTCGGTCGCGGACGCGAAGCGGGCGTTCGCGGCGGCGCTGCAGGAGGCCGCTGCGGCGGACGCCTGGCTTCGGGAGCATCCTCCCGTGCTCGAGTGGTTCGAGGGCCAGTTCGAGTCCGGGCAGACGACCAGCGACGCCCCGATCCTGCGTCAGCTCGCGGCATGCCACGAAGCAATCGTGGACGAGACGCCGGTTCTGGAGGGCGTGAGCTACGGCTCCGACCTGCGTCTGTTCACGAACCACGCTCACATCCCGGCCGTCCTGTACGGGCCCGGCGACGTGTCGGACGCCCATAGCGTGGACGAGTCGATCGACCTGGAGCAGGTCGTGGCAGCCACGAAGGTGCTGGCGCTGACCGTGGCCACCTGGTGCGCATGATCGCGGCCGACGCGACGTTCGGCGTCGAGTCCATGGTGGCGCCCCTGCGGCGCGTGCTGTTGAAGCACGCGCGGACCGCCTTTCGGGACGCCTCGCACGTGGCCGCATCCTGGCGAGGCCTGGCTTACGCAGGCTGTCCGGACCTGGAGCTGGCGATCCGCCAGTACGACGCTTTCCTGGACCTCATCCGGGCCGAGGTTCCGCTGGTCGAGTTCCTGGAAGCCGACGCCGGGACGAGCCTGGACTCAATCTACGCTTACGACCCAGTGATCGTCACCGTTCGAGGGGCGATCCGCTGCCGAATGGGAAAGCCCGAGCGGTGCGGCGAGCCGGACGTCACCCGAGCGTACCTCGAGGCCGCCGGGATCCCCACCCTCGGGCGGATCGAGCCCCCCGGCACCCTCGAGGCGGGGGACGTGGTATGGCTCGGCCCGGGCACTGTCGCCGTCGGCCGCGGCTATCGGACGAACGACGAGGGCGTCCGGCAGCTTAGGCGGCTGCTCGAGCCAATCGTCTCCGATTTCATCGCCGTGCCGCTGCCCCACTGGCGCGGGCCTGGCGCTTGCCTCCACCTGGCGTCACTGATCAGCCCGGTCGACGTCGACCTGGCCGTCACCTACTCGCGCGCGCTGCCCGTGTTCATGCGCGAGTGGCTCATCGAACGCGGCTACACGCTCCTGGACGTGCCCGACGACGAGCACGGCACACTGGCCTGCAACGTGCTCGCGCTCGCGCCGCGACGCTGCGTGATGGTCGCCGGGAACCCCGTGACGCGGCGCCTCCTGGCGGAGGCCGGCGCCACGGTGATCGAGTACGAGGGCAGCGAGATCTCCCTGAAGGGCAGCGGCGGGCCGACGTGCCTGACCCGCCCGCTGCTGCGCGCCTAGGGCGAACGGTGGGCATGCTACAGAGGACGATCACCCCAGCCCAGTTCTTCACGCTCTCCTTCGGCTGCATCATCGGCGTGGGATGGGTGGTCGCGCTTCCCGCCTGGCTGGAGCAGGCGGGCCCCGGGGGCGCGGCCCTCGCCTTCCTGGCGGGGGCCGCTGCGATGATGCTGGTAGGGCTCTGCTACGCCGAGCTGGGCACGGCCCTTCCCGTGACCGGAGGCGAGGTCTCCTACGCGTACGTCGTCTTCGGGCCTCGGGCGAGCTTCGCCACGGGATGGTTCCTCGCGCTGTCGTCGATCGCGACCACCGCCTTCGAGGCGATCTCCTTGGGCTGGGTGGCGGGGGCCCTCGTCCCTGGAGTCGAGGGACCGACCCTGTACGTGGTCGCCGGCGAGCCGGTACGTGCCGGCAGCCTCGCGCTCGGCCTCTCGGGGACGCTCCTGCTGACGTGGCTGAACTACCGGGGCGCCAGGGCGGCGGCGCTTGCGCAGGACGCGTTGACCTGGGGTCTGCTCGCGGCCTCGGCCGTCTTCATCGCGGCCGGCCTGGGCGCCGGCTCGCTCGAGCACCTGCAGCCGCTCTTCCACGGGACCGCGGACCGGCCCCCGTGGCGCGGCGTCCTGACGGTGCTGGCCACGGCGCCCTTCTGGTACGCCGGCTTCGACGTGATCCCCCAGATGATGGGCGAGCGGGCGCAGGGCTCCTCGCTCCGCGCCGTCGGTGCCATGATCCTGATCTCGATCGCCGTCGCCTCCGTGTTTTACGTCCTGGTGATCATTGCCTGTTCGATGGTGATGCCGTGGCCCGAGCTCGTCCGGCTGCCGATGCCCGCCGCGGGCGGTTTTCGCGGAGCGTTCCAGTCCGACCTCCTGGCCAGGACGGTCCTGGCCGCCGCGGTGCTCGGCCTCCTCACCACCTGGAACACGGTGTTCCTGTTCGCGACGCGGGTGCTGTTCACGCTCGGCCAGGCGCGCCTGCTCACGCCCGCGTTCGCCCGAGTCCATCCAGGCCACGGCTCGCCCTCGACCGCGGTGCTGTTCGTGGGCGCCGTCTCCGCAGCGGCGGTGTTCGTCGGACGGGGAGCGCTCATGCCCATCGTCAACGTCGCCGGCGTCTGCCTGGCTGGCGCGGCCTTCCTCGTCTGCGCCGGCGTCGTTCGCTTCCGCCGCTCCGACCCCGCCGCCGAGCGGCCGTATCGCGTCCCCGGGGGGAACGCCACGGCGATGCTGGGCGCCGCCGTGTGTCTGGCGATGATCGGTTGGGCTCTCGTCGAGCCCGCCCTCTCCGGCGGCGTCCCGCTCGAGTGGCTGGTCCTCGGTGCCTGGAGCCTGTTCGGCGCCGCACTGTGGCTGACAGCGGGCCCGACGCGGCGTTCGATCAGCGAGCCGGAACGTCACCGGCTGATCGCCGGCAACCTGGCGAAGGATCCCGCATGAGCCCTGCTTCCCGCCCGCCCCGTGTCGCGGTCGTCGGCAGCGGCGTGATCGGACGCAGCTGGACGGCCGTGTTTGCGCGCGCTGGCTGCGCAACCAGCGTGTTCGACGCGGACGAGCGGCAGCTCGAGCGTGCGCTGGCCTGGCTCCGCGAGCATTCCTTGTCCGGATCGGAGCACGTTCGGGCCTGCTCGACCCTCGAGCAGGCCGTGGACGGAGCGGCGTACGTGCAGGAATGCGGCCCGGAGCAGCTGCCGCTCAAGCAGAGCCTGTTCGCGGAGCTGGATCGGCTCGCGCCCGGTTCGGCCGTCCTGGCGAGCAGCACGTCGGCCTTCGACATGCGCGACATTTCGGAGGCGACGCGGCACTCGGAGCGCTGCGTGGTCGCGCACCCGGTCAACCCGCCCCACATCATCCCCGTGGTCGAGGTGCTCGGGACCGCCCGCACTTCGCCGGACACGATCGCGCGCGCCTGCGAGCTCTTGAGCGCGGTGGGCCAGACGCCGGTCGTGCTGAAGAAGCACGTGCAGGGGTTCGTCCTGAACCGCCTCCAATTCGCGCTGCTGCGGGAGGCAGTCCATCTCTTGAAGGCGGGCGTGGCGGATGCGGAGAGCATCGATGCGGTCGTGCGGGACGGGCTGGGCCTGCGCTGGGCCCTCCTTGGACCCTTCGGAGTCGCCGACACGAACAAGGACGACGGGGTGCGCGCCTACATCCGCGGGTACGAGTCCTGGATCACGGACCTGATGGACCAGCTCGGCCCGACGCCGACCTTCGAGCCGGAGCTGACCGAGCGCATCGCAGAGGCCCTCGACCGCGCGCGCGGCGACGTGTCCCGTGCCCAGGTCCGCGCATGGCGCGACCGCATGGTGCTCGAGATCAGGCGCCTGAAGGCGGAGAACCCGCTGGGGAAAGCCGAGGAGCGCGAACCATGACAGATCCGAGTCCCTGGAGATACACGGACCCGTACGAGTACATGCAGCGTGTGCGGGAGGGCCTTCCCCCGGTGATCATCTGCTGCGCCGTCAACGGCGGGTTGCAGGGCAAGGAGTACAACCCCGCCATACCGGAGACGCCCGAGGAGATCGCCGGCTCCGTTGACGAAGCCTACCAGGCTGGCGCGTCGATGGTGCACGTCCACGCCCGCGACCCCGCGAACCTGCCTGGACCTGCGCGGACCGCGGAGCAGTGGAAGGATGTGACGCGGCAGATCCGGGCTCGCTGTCCGGACATCATCATCAACAACACGACCGGGGCGGGCCCCGGCGTGAGCGACGCCGAACGCCTGGCGTCTCTCGAGGCGATGCCGGACGTCGCCTCCCTCAACCTGGTACCCGACATGAGCCGCTTCACCCTGAAGGAACGGCCCGCACCGCTGCCTCACCCCCGGAAGGCGTTCGAGTACGACGATTGCTGGCCGGTGTCGTACCGCCTGGTGAGCTGGTTCGCGACCGAGATGCGGAAGCGGGCCATCAAGCCCGAGCTCGAGACCTACCACCCCGGCGGGGCCTGGGTGATCCGTGACCTCATCAAAGAGGGCCTGATCCAGAAGCCCTACTGGATCCAGACCGTGATGGGTTACCAGACCTCGAGCTTCCCCACGGTGCAGCACGTGCTAGACCTGCTGCGGGACCTGCCCGACGACTCGATCTGGCTGTGCTCGGGGATCGGACCCTTCCAGCTGCCGATGACGACCTTGGCCATCATCCTGGGCGGCCACGTGCGGGTGGGCCTCGAGGATAACGTCTACTTCAAACGCGGGCAGCTCGCGCGCAGCAACGCTCAGCTGGTGGAGCGTGTGGCGCGCCTGGCGCTCGAGCTCGGACGCGAGGTCGCGACGCCGGCCCAGGCGCGGCAGATGCTCGGGCTAGGAGCGCCGCGTCCCGGCGCCTGATGCGCAAGGTCCTCGCCGCCGCCCTGCCGGCACTGCTCGCCGCCGGCGCCCTGCCCGGCGAGTCTGGGCAGCCCCCGCTCGACAGACCGCAGCCACGGCACGACGTGGTGCTCCAGGAGGGCGTCTGGGTCCCGATGCGCGACGGCGTGAGGCTGTCGACGGATCTCTACGTCCCTCGTGGCACCGGCGAACGCCTGCCGGTGATCATGATCCGGACGCCGTACGACAAGCGCCCGCACCGGCGCGCCGACTCCGCGGCGAGAATGTTCGCCGGCCAGGGCTACGTGGTCGCCGTCCAGGACGTGCGGGGGAAATTCGAATCCGAAGGCGAGTACACGATCTCCAAGGACGACGTGGCGGACGGCTCGGACGCGGCGACGTGGCTGGCGACCCAACCCTGGTCCAACGGCAAGGTCGGCACCTACGGCTGCTCCTACCTGGGCGACACGCAGGTGATGCAAGCGCGCGTCCAGAATCCCCACCACGTGGCCATGGTGCCGCAGGCGGCGGGCAGCTCCATCCATTACCGCTACTTCGGCACGATGGACGGCGGAGCGATCGAGCTGGCCGGGGGCCTCGGCTGGTTTCGGGGTTACGGCAGCAAAGTGTATTTGCGATACCCGTCCACCCTGGCCGCGCCGTTTCGCCGCTTCTTCGAGATCGGGCCTGTGGCGCCTCCCATCGCAGACTACCGGCCGATCTGGAGCAGCCTGCCCCTGGTCGATATGATGAAGAAGGCCGGCGGCCCCCCGACCGACTGGGAGGACTTCGTCTCCCATCCCCCGGGCGATCCGTGGTGGGACCAGTTCGGCTACATCAAGCCCGAAGACCGCTTCGACGTGCCGAGCCTCCAGGTGAATTCCTGGTACGACTTCGGCGTCGCCGAAACGCTTCAACAGTTCAACCAGTTCCGGACCAACGCCCTGAGCGCACGAAGCCGCGACAGCCAGTTCATGGTCGTGTCGCCCACCGAGCACTGCCGGTCGGAGGCGGCCACCGAGAACACACGCGTCGGCCAGCGCGAACTGGGTGACGCGCGCTTCCCGTACTGGGACTTGTACCTGCGCTGGTTCGATCACTGGCTGAGGGACGCCGACAACAGCGTCACCGCCATGGCCCACCTGCGAATCTACGTCATGGGACGCAACGCCTGGCGCGACGAGCAGGAGTGGCCGCTCGCCCGCACCCGCTTCGTCAAGTACTACCTGCACAGCGGCGGACGGGCGAACACGAGCTCGGGCGACGGGGTCCTGAGCCCGGTCGCTCCGGGCGACGAGCCGCCGGACTCCTTCGCCTACGACCCAGCGTCTCCCGTCCCCACGGTCGGCGGGCCGGGCTGTTGCAGCGGCACGTCGGAGGTGGCCGCCGGCGCGTTCGATCAATCGGAGGTCGAGAAACGGCAGGACGTCCTCGTCTACAGCACGCCGCCGCTCCAGGAGGGCCTCGAGGTGACCGGGCCGCTCGAGGTCGTGCTCTACGTCTCGTCCTCGGCCCGGGACACCGACTTCACCGCGAAGCTCGTCGACGTCTACCCCGACGGCGTCGCCTACAACATCCAGGAGTCGATCCTCCGAGCGCGATACCGGGAGGGCTTCGCACAGGAGGTGTGGCTGGAGCCTGGCGGCGTCTACCGTCTGGGCATCGACCTCAAGGCCACGAGCAACTACTTCCAGCCGGGGCACCGCATCCGCCTCGAAGTCTCGAGCAGCAGCTTCCCGCGCTACGACCGCAACCTCAACACGGGCGGGCGAAACTACGACGAGACGTCGTGGGTCGCGGCCCGCAACACGGTTCACCACTCGGCCGGACGCGCGTCGCACGTCACGCTCCCGGTCATCCCGGAGCGAGGGCGATGACGCTGCAGGCGCGGGTCGCCCTGGCCGCGGCGGTCGTCTGCCCGGCCGCCGTGCTGCTCGCGATCCCCGAACACGCTGGCCAGCCGTCGTGGGCGACGGGGGAAGAGCTGAGCAGCCCCGGGCTCTTCGCCCCGGGGGACGTGTCGACCGGGGATTACGAGTCGCATCCCGCGTTCACGTCCGACGGGCGGGAACTGTTCTACGTGAAGAGCAACGCCGTCTTCACCTCCTGGACGATCGTCGTCTCGCGCTTCGGGGTGGGACGCTGGTCGACGCCGAGGGTGGCGCCCTTCTCGGGCCAGTACAACGACGCCGATCCTCTCGTGACACCGGACGGGCGGCGCCTGTACTTCATCTCCGACCGCCCTAGAGCGGCCGGCGACACGCGGACGGACATGGACATCTGGTACGTCGATCGGACTCCCGAGGGCTGGCACGCGCCGGTGAACCTCGGCCCTCCGGTGAACTCGCCCGCCAGCGAATGGTTCCCCACCCTCGCCGCCGACGGCACGCTCTACTTCGGCTCGGGGCGCGAGGGCGGGAAGGGGGCTACGGACCTCTATCGCGCGGCGCCAACGGAGGGAGGAGCATTCCGGGAGCCCGAGAACCTCGGGAGCGCCATCAACACCGCAGCGGACGAGTACGAGCCGCTCATCTCGCCGGACCAGACGCTGCTGATCTTCATGGCGGCCGGCCGAAAGGACAGCCTGGGCGATGGCGACCTATACATCAGCCGCGCGGTCGCGGGGACGTGGACGCCGGCGAAGAACCTGGGACGCCCGATCAACTCCCCAGCGCGCGAGATCTCGCCGTACATCACGCCAGACCGGAAGTACTTCTTCTTCAGCAGCGCGCGACAGATCCGCTCCCGGCCCCAGGCTGCCCGGACCTACGAGGAGGTGATCGCCGGCCTCCGTGGACCCGGCAACGGGCTCGGCGACCTGTATCGGCTCAATCTCGACGCCGTCTTGAGCGGAGTGCGACACGATGAGCGGGATTCCGGGGCGAGCCAACCAGGGGCACGCTGGCATTGAGCACACGGCCATCCGTTACGTCGGTCGCGAGGCAGGGGCGCGAGAGCACGCGTGGGCGATTCTCCTGGCTTCCAGCGACGCTTTGCACGTTCCGCCGCTGTCGACCGACACCACCGCCCTCGTCGTAGCCGGCGATGCCCACAGATGTATCGCTCGTGCGGCTTCGCCGGCTCTTGCGCGGATCGCTGCTGATCGAGTCCGCGGCCCACAGCTTGCCGCCGTCACGGAAGGGCCTGGGAGCCAATAACATCGTCCTCGAGTTCGATTGTCCATTGCTTGTTTATTTTCTTTGAGTTAGCTATGCGATCGACTTTGGTCGGAACATCATATAGATTCTTAACGTAGTTAAGTCCAAGAGGATCCCCAAGCGATCGAGGAAGCCATGGGAATCACCGAAAGGCGGGAGCGGGAGAAAGAGGAGGTCCGGAAGAAGATCCTCGACGCGGCGCGGGAGCTTTTCGAGGCCGAGGGCTACGACAAGGTCACGATGCGCCGCATCGCGGAAGCGATCGAGTACTCCCCGACCACGATCTACCTGCACTTCGAGGACAAGGACGACCTGGTGCGGGCGTTGTGCCACCAGGACTTCGGGCGCCTGCTGGAGGCCCTCTCGCTGATACCGCCCGCGGCGGATCCGGTGGAGGCGATCCGCCAGCTCGGGCGCGCCTATGTCGGCTTCGCGCTCAAGAACCCGAACCAGTTCCGCTTCATGTTCATGTCGCCGGCCCACAAGAACGAGACCCACGGCCCGGGAGATCCCGGCTGGCGCTCCTTCGGCGCCTTGCTCGAGGTGGTGCAGCGGGCGGCCGCGGCGGGCCGCTTCCGACCGATCGAGCCGCTCACGGCCGCGCAGATCCTGTGGATGAACGTGCACGGCATCGCGTCCGCCCTGATCACGCTGCCGCCCGAGCAGTGGCCGCAGGGTCGGGCCGCACCAGATCTGGTCGAGCAGGTGATCGAGAACGGGCTCCGCGGCCTGCTGAAAGACCCGTCCCAGGGCTGACGCCATGGTCTCGCTCGCGCGCAAGAACCTGTTCCACGATCGGCTGCGTTTCGTGATCACGGTGGCGGGCGTCGCCTTCGCGGTCACGCTGGTGCTGGTCCAGGTGGGCCTGTTTATGGGCCTGCTCGACAAGTCGACGGTCACGATCCGCAACGCGGGCGCCGACCTCTGGGTCACCTCGCGCAACACGCCGAACATCGACTTCGCGCGCACCTTTCCCGAGACCGCCGTGCTGCGCGCGCGCAGCGTGCCCGGCGTCGCCCGCGCGGACAACCTGATCGTGGCCTTCATGACCATCCAGCTCCCGAGCGGGGCCGCCGAGGGCGCGCTCGTCTACGCCCTCCAGGACTTCGGTTCCTGGAGCCTGCCCTGGAGCGTGACCCAGGGCTCGCCAGCGGACCTGAAGCGGGGCTACGCCATGCTGATGGACCACTCGGCGGCGCGGCGTTACGGCCCCTTCGCCGTGGGCGAGCAGCGCGAGATCCTGGGCCGTCGCTTCCGGATCGTGGGCACCACCCTGGAGGCCGCCTCCTTCACCACCACGCCGATCGTGTTCATGGACTACAGGAACGCCCAGGAGCTGCAGGAGCCCCTGCGCGGCAACACCAACTACGTGCTGGTGAAGCTCGCGCCCGGGGCCGACGCGCGCGCCGTGCAGGCGGAGCTGCGGCGCCGGCTGCCCTACAACGACGTGCTCACGCGCGAGGAGTGGGCCCGCCAGTCCCGCGACTACTGGGTGAAGTCCACGGGCTTGGGCATGAGCATGGGGGTCACGGTGTTCCTCGGGATCCTGGTCGGGATCGTGATCGTGGCGCAGACGCTCTACACCTCGGCGGTCGAGCACATCAAGGAGTTCGACACCGTGAAGGCGATCGGCGGCTCGAATCTGGCCATCTACCGCATCCTCGGCGAGCAGGCGCTGATCGCGGCCGTGATCGGCTTCGCGCTGGGCGCCGGTTTCTCGTACCTGGCTCGGCCGCTGATGGCGACCATCCACTTGAACGTGCTGCTCTCGCCCGGTTTCAGCGCGGTCGTCTTCGTGGGCACCGTGCTGATGTGCCTGGGCGCGGCGCTGGTCAGCTTCCGGCGCGTCGCGGGCATCGATCCCGCGCTGGTGTTCAGGACCTGAGGCAACACATGAACGAAATCGTGCTCGCCGTCCGCGGCGTGACCAAGGTCTTCGACGAGGGCCGCCAGCGCGTCCACGTACTCCGGGGGATCACGCTGGACGTGGCGGCGGGAGAGCTGGTGGCGCTGGAGGGACCGTCCGGCTCGGGCAAGACCACGCTGCTCTCGATCATGGGCTGCATCCTGACCCCCAGCTCGGGGGAGCTCGAGGTCGCGGGCCGCCCCGTCCGTAGCAGCCACGAGGCGGCCCGGCGCGAGGTGCGACGCCTTTCGATCGGGTTCGTGTTCCAGCAGTACAACCTGTTTCCGGCCCTGACGGCGCTGGAAAACGTCGAGTACTCGCTGAACGTGCGCGGCGTAGGCGGGCGGCCCGCGGGCGACGAGGCCAGGCGCGTGCTCGCCCGCGTCGGCCTCGGCGACCGTCTCGGCTTCCTGCCGCGCGACCTCTCCGGCGGGCAGAAGCAACGCGTGGCGATCGCCCGGGCGCTCGCCGGCTCGCCGCCGGTGCTGCTCGCCGACGAGCCCACGGCGAACCTCGACACCGCGACGGGCGCGCAGATCCTGGATCTCTTTCAGGAGCTCGCCAAGGTCGAACGCCGGGGAGTGCTGGTCGTGACCCACGATCCCAAGGTCCGGCGGATCGCCGATCGCGTGGTGGGGATCCGAGACGGGCTTCTCGTGGACGTGGACGGCGAGAAGGCCGCGGCGTGAACGCGTGGCTTCGCGGGGGCATGTGCACGGAAGGGAGCGGTCGCACCATGAGGAAGCGGATGCACCTGGCGCTGGGAGTGCTGGCGGCTGGCGCGCTGGTTGGCGCGACTGTGCTGCAGGCGCGGGCCGTGGTCCCAGCGCCTGAGGTGTTGGCCGCAGAGCCGGCCGCCCCGCCTCCGGCCGCGGGGATCGCGGCCGAGGGGCGTGTCGTCGCCTATCCGGGCGCCGAGGTGCGCGTGGGAGCCGAGCGGGCCGGCCGCCTCGCCCGCGTGCTGGTGGAGGAGGGAACTCTGGTGCGGCGGGGCCAGCTGCTGGCCGAGATCGACTCCGCCGAGCTGCGCGCCGCGCTGGCGGAGGCGCGCGCGCGTGTGGTGGAGGCCGAGGCCGAGCGGCGGCTGGCCGGGGCGACCCTCGCCCGCCGGCAGGAGCTGGAGCAGGAGCGCATCATCGCGGCCCATGACCTCGACCAGGCGCTGCGCGACGTCGAGACCGCGAGCGCCCGGGTCTCGACCGCAATGGCATCGGTCGACCGCTACCAGGCGCTCCTGGAGCAGAGTCGGATCGCGGCGCCGATCGCCGGCACGATCGTCGCGCGGGAGGTGAACGCGGGCCAGATGGTCGAGACCGGCGACCACGCGTTCACGGTCGCCGATCTCTCGCGCCTGCGGATCGAGGGCGAGGCCCACGAGGCCGACGCGCAGGCTGTGGCACTCGGCGCCCCGGTCACGATCAGCGCCGACGGCTACCCCGGCCGCTCTTGGCGCGGAACGGTCGCAGAGGTACCCGACTCGGTCACGCTGCGACGGATCAAGCCGCAGGACCCCGGCCGGCCGACCGACGTCCGGGTGCTGGCGGTCAAGGTGGCGTTTTCCGAGCCCGTGCCGCTGCGCCTCGGCACGACGGTGGACCTGAGGATCACACCGCGCTCGGGCCGGTGAGCGCGGCGCGGCCGGGCTCGCTCGCCTCGGCGCCGGACCCGGTTCTTGAAGGAATTTCTACACCCATACAATTGCGAGTAGACCGACAGCGCGTTCCGGGCCCTCGATCCTCACCACGAGCCGCTCCGTTTGCCCGCGCGGCCCTTCAACCAGCCGCTGGGCAGGGCCTCCCACGGGGTCACCAGGCGGCACGACGCTTGCTCCTGCGATCCGGGCCACGGTCTTGCCCCGGTTCGAGGG